>Ga0114931_10000007_pt1 | contig 264951 bp, 227 predicted proteins | sample 2SBtaG_FD_89579 | JGI IMG/M metagenome (GOLD analysis project Ga0114931, IMG submission 89579) | Deep subsurface microbial communities from Kolumbo volcano to uncover new lineages of life (NeLLi) - 2SBTROV14_V59a metaG | ecosystem: Environmental > Aquatic > Marine > Volcanic | place: Kolumbo...
CCCCGGGAATCTGCTCGGCCGCTTGCTCGTAGTTGCGGCAGGAAATCCCGTACAGAACTCGTCTGAACACGGCTTCGTCCAGGTCACCCCCACGATGAAGATCCGCATAGCTGGCCAGCGGGATCAGGGCCCGGATCAGCTCAAGCCGGGAATCCAACTCAAGGGCCGGCAAATCTTCCAGGTTGACAATATCGACCTCGCCGAGGGTCTTGGACTTCTTGCGTTTGCGGACAACGTGTGGCACTCTCGCCATGGGTGGCCTCCTTCTCTCTGGTGCTTTAAGTTGTATCTACTCAAAGTATTACCAGAGGCCGGAGGCCGCTTCAACTTTCAACTAATTTTAGGACACACCCTCTCGCGGGTGGTGACGAAGCTCAAGGATCGTTTCTCACAGTGGATGTCGCGGGATCTCTCGAGTGAGCCGGCGCTGATCGTCTATCTCGATGCGATGATGTTGCCGGTACGCGTCGCTCGCCGAGTGGTGCGAGTGCCGGTGCAGGCGGCGATCGGCGTGCGTGACGGCGGCGAGAAGGTGCTCTTGAGCCTTCGCGTGGTTCCCAGCGAGTCGACAGTGAGTTGGTCGGCGATGATCGACGACCTGGTCGGACGCGGGTTGCGCGCGCCGCAGCTGGTAGTCGTCGATGGCAACGCGGGACTGTTGCGAGCGATTCGAGAGACATGGCGGGGCAGCGACATCCAGCGCTGCACGGTGCACAAGTGGGAGAACATCAAAGCGGCCGCACCGAAGCACTGCCACGCCGAACTCAAACGCGACTACGCCGCGATCGTGCGAGCGGATAGCATGGACGCGGCACAGAAAGCCTACGATGCGTTTACGCGCAAGTGGAAGCCACTGTGCGAGGGCGTGGTGACGAGTCTGCACGAAGCGGGCACCGAGCTGCTGACGTTCTACCGCTACCCGAGGCGGCAGTGGAAAAGTTTGCGTACGACCAACCCCATCGAGCGGCTCAACGAGGAGTTTCGACGGCGCACCAAAACACAGGGATCGTTCCGCAATGAGAGTTCAGCGCTGGTGCTGCTCTGGGGTTTGATCGCCTTCGGTTATGTGCGCATGAGAAAGATCGACGGCTGGAAAGAAATGTCAACGGTAACGAAGATGTTGAACGAGGCAGCGTAGATAGACTACGCTGACAAAGAGGTCCCGGAGACTACGTTACGCAATTTCCACAAGAGGCGGGACACAACCATCCAGTCGTGTGCAGCCGCTGGCTGTCGAAGCGCCGGTGACACGGGCCGCCGAACAAGCCGCTGCAGTTGGCGGCACCGGATTGCTGGCGAGTCCGGCGTGTCGCACATTTGCGTTGGCATGGCAAGGCAAACCGTGAGGGTACGGTCACCGAGCTCGGCCGGCCGCTGTGCAGGTGGCACCGCGGAATGTCAGTGCAGGGGCGCGCGCACCGAGGCATTGCCTGGCTTGAACCAGCGCGCTACGGGCGGTACGGTCCGTTGGTTGTATCTGTTGCATTGAACGGCAGGCGTTCGCTCCAACACGCGGCGGGTACGGCCCGCCGGGTAAGGCATAGCCGGTGGAAAGGCATGCGCCGGCGCATCTTCACGCGCATGGCCCCATCGACGCAACCTTATGAATAGCATAAGCTTCGGGCATTGACACTGCGCGTTCGGTTTGGTAGCCTGAATCCCCATGAACATCTCGTCGCAGCAAAGAGTAACAACATGAACGCCTCCACCTGGTGGTTTCCGGGGGGGTTCAAGAAACACTACGCACGGCCTTTTCTGCGCTACCTCAGGGATCGCGAGTCGTACCGCCGCCTGTACGAGCCGTCGGAGTTCTTCGACCAGTTCCACAATCTGGGGGAAGACGGCATCGACGGCGACACTATTTCGCCCGGGTATCCGACGGTCGACGCCACGTACCATTACAACGCCGTTGAAAACGGAATCATTGCGTACTTCAAGAAGCGCGGGATCGAGCCCAACCTGGTCCTCGATATCGGCGCCGGATCCGGGCACTGGATCGATTTTTACAGGTCGGTGTATACGCCGAGCGCGATTCACGGCGCCGACATATCCGCAGAATCCGTGCGCAAGCTCAAGAAGCGATTCGAGGGAATGCCGACCGTCAACGCGCACCACACCGATCTCCTCAGTTCCAACGAATGGAACAGCAACTCGTTTAACGTCATCAACGCGATCGGCGTGATATTCCATATCGTGGACGACAGGAAATGGGAGCGCACGATTCAGTGGTGCTCCGATAAGTTGTCGCCGGGTGGTGTGTTCGTCGTGGGGGGATTGTTCGGTCCGTTCACGGCCAACGTCCAGTTCAACCCCGTGCGTTTCACTTCGGCCGAGGAGATCGAACGCGGCACCACGGGTCTGGCGTGCAACAAGCGCGTCCGTTCACGACGGAAGTGGAAGCGCACGCTGAAGGCGTGCGGGTTCCGGGAGGTCACGTTCCGGAGGACACGGATCGCGCGCTGCATCCACACACCCGAGAACAACCTTCTGTTCGCGGTGAAATAACAAGAGTGGTCGCGAAACGATGAAGATTGTCGACTCGCAGGACGTGTCCGTCGATGAGTGGCAGCGCGTAGCCGACGCGTGCGATTACGCGACCTTCTTTCATACGCCACACTGGTACGACGCGTTTCGCCGTATCGATCCCGACGCCCGGGTAGCCACCCGGGCGATTCGCTTCGAGGACGGCAAGTCGGCGGTACTGCCCCTGCTGCAGCATCGTCGTTACGGCGGACTGGTGCGAATGTACGAGACCGCGCCCGCCGGATGTTACGGGGGCTGGATAAGCGGCGACGACCTGGGGAAGGAGCACGTCGAAGCGCTGGGCGACCTCATCACCGGGCGTTTGGGCGACGTATACTGGCGCATCAATCCGTTCGATCCGGCGGCCAAAGCTCTCTCGGCCCACAGGACGACTGCAGACTCCACCGAGGTCCTGTTTCTCGGGCAGTTTTCTGACGAAGAGGCGTTGCGTGCACATTACCGGCACAGCGTGCGCAAGCAAATCAACAAGGGGACGCGATTCGGGCTGCGCGTCCGACCGGCCCGGGACTGGAGCGACTGGGAGGCGTATTATGCCATCTATGTCAAATCGCTGGAGCGATGGGGGAGCGCAGCATCGTCGTACTATCCGATCGAGTTTTTTCGCGGACTGTTCGACTCCCGCACCGAAGCGACACGGCTCTGGTTGGTCACCTCAGAGGAGACCATCGTCGGCGGAAACCTGAACTTCTACCAGGGAATCCACTGCGTCGAGTGGCACGCTGTGTTTCTGACCGAATATTTCCGTCACGGGTCGCGAAATTTTCTGGTTCACAACCTCATCCTCGACGCCAAGAACCGGGGCTTTGCCGTGTATGATTTCAATCCCAGCGGCACAAACGAAGGCACGAGAGAGTTCAAACGCAACTTTGGGACGGAGTGCGTGCCTGCGGACATCATCGCCAGACGGCGGTTGAGCGCGGCGCGGTCGGTGCTGAAGCGGGCGGCAACTCTTTTCCGGCCCGGGGAGGCGCGCTGAAGCAGCACCGTTATGCCACACGCGACCGGGCAGTACTATAAGAAAGTCGGTTTCACGTCGCCGTCCTACCGGGTCTATCGGGTCGCAGGTCGGACGATTCGCGACCGGGCGGCCCGCTATTTCCGCGGGCGGCTCCTGGATGTGGGGTGTGGAACCAAGGCCAAGGAACTGCTGGTGGGGGACCTGGTCGACGAGTACGTCGGTCTCGACCACGAGCAAACCCCGCACGGCTTGAGCAATGTCGATCTGATCGGCACCGCCTACGAGATCCCCGAGCCGGATGCCGCGTTCGACTGCATCCTGTGCACGGCCGTGCTCGAGCACCTCGAGGAGCCCCAACGCGCCCTCCATGAATCGTACCGGGTGCTCAAACCGGGCGGGTACGCGCTCTACACCATCCCACTTTTCTGGCACATCCACGAGGAGCCGCGCGATTTCTTTCGTTTCACCGAGTACGGCTGCCGGTATCTGTTCGAAACCGCGGGCTTCGAGGTGGTGGAGGTGCTGCCCATGTCGGGGTACTGGCTCACAATGGCCACGGCCAGTGCCTACCACCTGCGCACCATCCTGCGCGGCCCGACCGCTGTTCTGGCGCGTGCGGCCATCGCGGTGATCCACGCCGTAGCTCCGGCGCTCGATCGGCTCGATCGGCGGTTCAATCGCAATTCGGTACGGTGGACGTGGATGTACGTCGTAGTCGGACGAAAGCCCGGTTCATGATGGCCAGTCCACTCGGCAGGGCGATCCGACGAGCGCTGCGTGCGCCGGAGGAGTGGGCGGAGGCTGTGTTCCAGTGGACGCGGCGGCCATTGCCCGGGGCGCCTCCGTCGCGACCGGTTTTCGTACTCGGACTTCCCCGCTCGGGCACGACGCTGATTTACCAGTATATCGTCCACCGCAAACACGTTGCCTACTTCACCAACGGCGTTGGCAAACGCGTGTGGAGTCCGTCTCTGACCACGTACCTCCAGAGTCGCCTGCACCCGCCCTACCGGTCGGATTTCGTCAGCCACTACGGCCGGAGCGAGGGTCCCATGGCGCCGCGCGAGGCGGGCTCGCTCTGGCTCCGTTTCTTCGACATCGACGCGTACCAATCGTTCGACGACCTGACGCCGGACGCGGTCGGCCGGCTGCGCGCGATGGTGCACTGCGTCGAGACCATTTTCGACGGTGCGCCGTTCGTCAACAAGAACGTCAAGCATCTCCTGCGCATCGATGCGTTGGCAGGTGTGTTTGCCGAGTCGAGCTTTCTCGTCGTGCACCGGGATGTGGCCGACGTGGCGCTGTCCGTGTTGCGAGGCCGCGTCCGATACTCGGGGGGTGCCAACAAGTGGTTCTCGGCGAGGCCGAAGAACTACGAACAGCTGATTCAGTTGTCGGCCGTCGATCAGGTGGTCGGGCAGGTCATCGGGTTGGACCGGTGCATGAAGGAAGACCTCTCGCGCCTCGATTCCTTGCGAGTGCACGGCGTGGAATACGACCACTTCTGCGCCAACCCCGACGTTGTCATCGACACCGTGCCGGTGCTTGCCCGCTGTCGCGACAAGAACGCGGCGTCAGCGTCGTTCCAGATTCGCCATAATCACCCGGAGAACGAGACCGAGGAGGAGCTGGTGGAGAAGGTGCGACGGGCGTCGGCGTTGCCCCCGGTTTGAGGATGGCCGCACCGACTACCGCGCGAAGCTCGTGATTTTTAGCGCGGTCACGGTCTCGCTGGGGAACTCGATGCGCGGAATTGCCTGGATTGTTGGGTTTATGAGCGTGGGAGACGCATGAATGGCGACGTCCTGGGCATCGACAATCTCAAACACATCGACGAGCTGCCACAACCCGAACACCCGCGTATCGCTGGGAACGGATTCTACAATGACCAGATCGGTTCGGGTCTGTTCCTCTGACGAAGGTCGGAAACAACGGGTATGAAATTGGGCAGCTCATCGGACAGGCCCACGGTGAGTTCGTCCGATTTGGCGGGCAGCGCATCGGTGGGCGACGTGGGCTCGGGAATGGCCGGGAGAAACGTCGGTGCGGGGGGCGGCTTGGTGTCGCCTTTCGGGGCCACCGGGCTGTTGTTGTTGCACGCCACGAATGCCAGCAGGCACGTCGTCAGAGCCAGGATCCATCGATTGGTTTTCATGGGATGTCCTTTCCTTCCAGTGCCTACTGCACTTGTTCTTTTTTGAAGTGCAGATAAATGAACTGGCCACCGGCAGGTGGTGCTGTTCATCCTGACGTTCAGCAATGGATCGGTGCCTGCATTGGCACATTCTGCGCGGAGGCTCAACTACCTTGGCCTTCAAGAGTGTGTTCATGACCAGGGCATCGGGCCTGAGGTTCGCACCGTAGTAGCGGGCGTCGTTCGTCATCATTTCCTCCCGAAACGCGCGATCCTCGAGAAGCCGCGTTGCCTTCTCCACGCACTCATCGACCGTATTGAACTCCTCATCGTTTCGGCCGGCTTCGAGGTCTCCGGTGACGGCGTAGTTCAACGGTTCCGATACGATCGCCTTGGAGAAGGCGACGTATTCGGCGAACTTCCACCCCGTAGACCCGCACAGACCCCTCGTGGCGATGCCGATGGGGAACGATCTCAGGAGCTTGATGTAACCACCCTTGGAGCTGCGCGTTCGATCGAGCACCAGGCTCTCACGATGGTGCTTCACGGCGTATTCGGTGTGCATGAAGCCGCCGTAAAAGCGCTCTCCCAACTCTTTCCGCAACGCGCGGATGCACTGCGCCCACACGTCGTTGATTCGGATTTTCTCGTCGATCTTCTCCTGGGACAACGCCGGATCATCGTAGGGATCGTGCGCGCGCGCCATGAACAGCGCCCGGGATGCTTGCCCGGGATCGGGGACCGCCTCCATGAGGTGCACCCTCGGGGTGAAAACGGCACCGTCGAGGACGCTGAAGGACCGGAAGACTTCGGTCACCCGCCTCCGCCCCTTGCCAAAGCGGATCGCGCGCCGCAACCCGAAGGCGTCGAACCTGTCGGGGTAAACCGCGTAGTTCAACCCGAGCGGATGGATTCTCCGCAGCCCTTCACCGAGGTGGGCGAGGCGCTCGGGAGCCTGGCTCCGTTTGAAGTAGAAAGTCCGCACTCTGCAGGTACTCCTCGTCAATCTCCCAACTGTCGTGCGTATCGTAGTGCAGCGGAATCTTGCCGTTCACGATGATACGGCGGTGCGCGTCGCGGGCATCGCGCAGGTGGCAGGCTGCGTTCGGCGTCGCCTCCGCCCGACGCATCCGCTGGTGAACGCGAATGCGCCCGCTGCGGATTGCAGCCAGCGGCAGAAAACATCCGGGGACAAGAGGTTGTACGATCGTTTGGTCATGTCATTCCGGGAGGGGATTCCCCCCTTGCAGGAAGCCGCGTCGTGTTGTCGCGGCGGGTCGTGCGCCGCGATGTTCCCATCAACCCACTCCGTTCTCTACGTGCTTCATCCGAACCGTCAGGGAGACGACGGCCACGGTCAGTCCGAAGAGACACACGATGGTGGCACCCATCGGCCAGTCCTGATAGTACGACAACACCGAGCCGAGAATCGACATCACAAATGCGATCCCCCATGCCCAGTACAGGCGGGCCGGGCCGCGTCGGCCCATCAGTGTCGAACACACGAGCGGCACAATCAAATACGAAAACACGGCCAGCACCCCCGACACCTTAACCGAACTCGTGACGACGAGCCCGAACGCCGCGTAGAACAGAAAATCCCATTTCTTTACCGACAGGCCGATGCGCCGCGCTTCCTTCGGGTTCTCCGAGCACAGGAAGAGTTTTCGCCGATTCAGATAGAGGAACAGGCCCACGATCGAATACAACACCGTCATGATCGCGATGTCTTTCCAGGTTACCCATCCCAGCGCCTCGCCACTGAGGGCTCCCCGCACATGCTCGGCGCCGTGAGGTGCGTTCGAGAGCAGAATCAACGTGGCGGCCGTGGCCAGCGCAAAGGAAATTCCGATAAACGCTTCTTGCAATACGGAGTGATTCCGATCCCACAGGAAGCTGAACAGCGCAGCCCCCAGCAGGGTGAACCCGAATGACCAGAAGTACATGCTCGGGTCGTGGGGTTCCGCCCCGAGCAGGTACGCAACGCTTTGTCCCAGAGCGGCAATCTGCGCCAGGGCGAGGTCCACGAAAATCACCCCCCGGGCCAGAACGTGCTGGCCCAGGGACGGGTGAATCAATGCCAGGAGCACGCACGCCAGGAGCGGCAGTGCCATAACAGTGAAGAAATCCACGGGTGCTTACCTCACTTTCCCGAGAGCGCCTGGGCTATCGATGACACCAGCAGGTCGAACCTGGAGAAGACATCGTCCGTACCGGGCAGGCCGCCTACCTCGGTGGCGATTTCTACGGCAACGCCGCCGGCGCGCGCGGCCAATTCCTTGCTGACGTCGGCTTTGTAGTATGTTTGGTAGAGGACGAGCTTTACGCCGGACTGTTTCATGGCTTGTGCGAGTTCCGCGATGTGGCGCGGGCTGGGCGGAATGCCGGGCTTGGCCTCGACATTTCCGAAGAGTTTCAGCCTGAAACGGGTCGCGAAGTAGACAAAATTCTTGTGATACGTCACCACAGGAGTGCCTGCGTACGGCGCCAATTCTTTTTCCCACCGGGCGAGGGATGTGTCCATGCGCGCGTCGAAGGCGCGAGCGTTCGCCGCGTAATCGGCCGTGTTTGCTGGATCGAGGTTGGAAAACACGTCCGCCAGATGGTCGGCGACGATCTCCAGGTTTTTCGGGTCGGTGTAGTAGTGGGGATTACCGAGGGGATGAATATCTCCCTCCGCCCGGCTGACCGTGCCCACCGGCTTCTCGAGAACGTTGATACCTTCGGAGGCATCGACAAATCCTTTTCTGCCCGGCTGGATTTTGGAATTGCGGCTTCCGGGAAGGACCAGCGGCAGCCACCCCCCGTCCAGTTCCAGGCCCACGGAGATGAATACGTCGGCGTGCTGGATGGCTTTCATCAGGCTCGGCTTGGCCGGAACGTAGTGCGGATCTTCGTAGCCTTTGCAGAGAGTCCTGGCCGACACGTGCGTGCCGCCGACGAATTGGGCGACCGAGGCAAGATCGCTTAACGACGTGGCGACTTTCAATTTTGCGAAGGCCGGTGAGGCCGACAGCAGTGCCAGTGCTGACAGAATCAGCAAACGAAAAAAGCCTTTCATCGAAACCCTCCTGAATCTGCGTTGATGGTAATGGGTCATTTCGGCAACCGCCTCAATACGCATGTGACGGGTGGTAGCCGACGGTGTAGCTCGTCTCCAGCATGATCCGCTGATCCTTCGGCTTGAAGCCGGCACCATCGTCGGCCCGCGCGTAGCTGTACTCGATCCGCAGGTAAGAAAATTCCGACGGTGTCCACGCAATGTTGGCCGAACCCCGGGTGACCGTTCCCATAAGTGGCTGCCCGGCGGGGTTGACAAGGACATCGGTATGGCTGTCCCATGCCCTTTCTCCCCGTATTCCCGTCCACCAGACCTGGGACAGGCGGTACTGGAACGAGACGTACCCACCGTGACTCTCCTGCTGGTAGTTGCCATTCATATACATTCCCTTTTCGATGTACTCGGTCTGGAGAATCCAACCCCGGCGATTGGAGTTTCTCAGGGGCACGTTACGAAACGTCAGGTCGCCGCCGAAGGCGGAATGCCGGTGTCCATCGGTGCCGCGGCCCTGCAGGAATGACACTCCGATTTCCATGGTCGTTTCGTCATTGACGTCGACCAGGTTCTTGAAATGCCCGAGGTAGGGGATGTTGCTGTGGTTGGATGAGCCGAAATCGAGGGGGTTGTCGTCACTGGGATCGACGGCCTGGTACACGCCGGCGGTGAGTTCCGAAAACCACGGAAACGGAGTAAGCCATGATGCCTCCACGCCCGCGTCTTTGAACCCTTCCACGCCGATCGTATTGGCCATAATGACCGGCGCCTGTATGAAGGGGAACGCGTGGGTGTGCAGGAGCGCATGCCTGCCGAACCTGGCGCGGAGCTTTCCCAGCCTGATCCCAATGCTGGGGATGCGGTCGGTTTCAACCCAGACCTCCTCGGGATCCACACCGTCCGGGGCAAAAACGATGTTGCTGCGCAGCGTCCAGTACGGATCCACAACGGAGATCAGACTGATTTCCCCCTCATCGAATCGGGGCCCGTAGGGCTTGTTCAAGTCGGGGGCAACCTGCCCGGAAAACAGTAAATTGAACCCGATCGACGGGTTGGCAAGATTGGAATAAATCGACCGGGTCTGGGCAAAGCCGACGTGCGACGTACCCATCAACGCGGTACATAAGCAGACGAATATAAAACGTCTCATGCGCGCAAGTCCTCTCGTAAAGCGGAACGGACTGAATGTTTCCGGTTGGCCCTCGGAGTCCTAACAGGCTACGGACGCAAACCGGTCTACGTATAACAATAAGGAATCAGTTGTTGTACGGAGGAGCGCGGACGGGAAGGTGGAAGACGGGGGGGCTCGCAACCGCCCGTTCAACGGGCGCGGCAATTTCGCCGGCTACCTGCGGGAGATCGTTGGTAACGGGGAGCGCATCGAGAAGTGCCGTATCGACCATCCCAGAGGCTGCACGGCAGAACAAGCAGTCCATGTGGTCGCGCGGGCTATCGTGATGATGCACATCAATTCCGGAGGCAAACAGTGCTGGCGGCAGCAATACAAGAATGATGCCGAGGAGGACGACGCCGACGGCGTGTCGCCGGAAGCTTTGTGCTAATCTCTCGGAACTCATACGACCGAACAGTAACCGTTCGGGGACATGACCGCCAGAGGAAAAGCCGCCGACCGCTCTGCGCGCCGGCCCCAATTCTGGACAAGCGTCTCCCCTGCTCAGAGGCCTCGGAGAACGAGGGCCGACCCGTTTACACGGTTCGCCGCGCGTATGATACCTTCGTGGTTGGGGCACCGATTCGTGGGCAAAATCCCATTGCGCCGCAGGAACGAGGATTTGCAGGAGCGGTCCTCTTTTCCGGTACCGCGGGCACAAGGTCTATCTGGTGCTGGTTCGATGAATCGTTCTGGAGTGGATTATGAATCTGGAGTTTCCTGGCGCCGCGGTTGATGCGGTGCGAACATTTCCGGGGTGAAGGATATGAGAAATTCTGCGACAGACGTGAGTGGAACAAACCGGTTCGCTTTCGGCGAAAACTGGGCCCGATTTCTCCACGATCTCGATGACGAACGGATCCTGCGCGCGGAACAATCGTTGTGCGATATGTTGAACGTGAAGACTCTGCAGGGACAGCGGTTTCTCGATGTCGGATCAGGGAGCGGGCTGTTCAGTCTGGCAGCAAGACGACTTGGGGCGGAGGTGTATTCGTTCGATTACGATCCCCGGTCGGTGGATTGTACGATGGAGGTCAGGCGGCGCTATATGGGCGACGATCCGGGGTGGACCGTCACGCGCGGATCGGTCCTCGATCGCAAATACCTGGATTCTCTCGGTCAATGGGATGTTGTGTATGCGTGGGGGGTCTTGCACCACACAGGAGACTTGTGGAGTGCGCTGGAAAACGTGATCCATCTTGTGCGCGAGGGGGGGACGCTCTTTCTCTCTATTTATAACGACCAGGGGAGGGCGAGCAAGTACTGGCACTGGATTAAGAAAACGTACAATCGACTGCCGAAAGGTACGCGCGGGCTGGTTCTGTTCCCGGTACTGGCGCGGCTCTGGGGGCCGCAAACGATTCGCGACTTCATCGCGGGGCGGCCATTCTATACCTGGCGTAACTATTCGCGGATTACCCTTCGCGGGATGTCACCGTGGTGGGATGTGGTCGATTGGGTGGGGGGATTCCCCTTCGAAGTGGCGTCACCGGAGCAGGTATTCACGTTTTATCGACACCGCGGATTCCGGCTCGAGCAGATGACGACGTGTGCCGGTCGCCATGGGTGCAACCAGTTCGTATTTGTAAGGCTGGCGCTACCTGATTCACGATCGGCTGAAGTCCTTTCTTGATGCGCAGATCAATACGTTGCGAAGTGCATACCAGATTGTTCCTGCATCCATCAGATGATCTCGCCTCGTCCGCGCGTTCACGCTGGCTATCTTGCCATAGCAAACTCGAATTGGAATCGCCGCGTACCTGTGTGGAACCGGTGCCCCGTCTGATCGACGGTCGCACACTGCGTGAGTCGATGATGCGGGAGAGCACCGCGTACTGCGCACATTTCATGCGACCGGGAAGGCTCGTGAAAAAGACGTTGGAGATGGAGCTCGCTGCGGCTTACGATCGCGGGGAAGACGGAAGATGACGTGATGCCAGATCAACAACCGGAAAAACTGGGATTGAAAGAGCTTGTCGCCATGGGTGTTGGGGGGATGGTGGGGGGCGGCATATTCTCGGTGCTCGGACTGTCCGTTGGCCTTGCCGGCCACGCGGCGCCCGTGGCCTTTGCCCTGGGTGGCGCGATCGCGATGATTACGGGATGGAGTTACATCAAGCTGGGCCTGGCATACCATTCCGACGGCGGAAGCTTCACGTATCTGGAACACGCTTTTTCTCACCCGAATATTGCGGGTATCGGCGGGTGGCTCTTGCTGGCCGGCTACGTGGGCACCCTCGGTTTGTACGGTTTCACCTTTGGGGTGTACGGTAGCGCCATGCTTGGAGATGCCGTGGCAGGTTCTGCCGCTCCCCGTGTACTCGCATCAGGCGTGCTGCTCACGTTTCTTGGCGTAAACCTCTACGGCGTCAAAGCCTCGGGCGAGTCCGAGGATATTCTCGTTTTAATCAAAGTAGTCATCCTGTCCCTGTTCGCTGTCGCCGGGGTATTTTACGTGCGAAGCGATCATCTGCTGCCGGTGTTCAACACCGGGGCGATGGATGTATTGACGGGCGCGGCGATGATTTTTGTGGCGTACGAGGGGTTCGAATTGATCCCCAACGCGATCTGCGAAATGAAGGATCCGGCGCGCCAACTGGGCCGTGGCATTGTGATATCCGTCGTCGTCACGACGATTATTTACGTTGTCGTTGCGCTCGTGGCGGTGGGTAACCTGTTGCCCGACGAAATCACGAGGTATAAGGAGTACGCGCTGGCGGTGGCGGCAAAGCCGTTCCTGGGGCAGGCCGGATTCATGTTGATCGGCCTGGGCGCGCTGCTGTCCACGGCGTCGGCAATAAACGCCACGCTGTTCAGCACGGCCCGTCTCGGTTTGGCCATGTCGCAAGACCGGGCACTGCCAAAAGTATTCTCCCACAAAGAACGCACAAACGACATCCCGTTCGTAAGCCTTATTGTGATCACCGTAGTCGCCGTGGTTTTCGTAAATACGATGAACCTTACGATTATATCGTCCTTTGCCAGCTCGATTTTCTTGCTCGTGTTCGCCTCCATCAACTTATCCGCATTTAGATTGCGTGGGAAGATTGGAATTCACCCGGCGCCCCCGCTGATCGCACTGGGGGTTTGCATTGCCTCCTGGATTGTGTTGTGCTCCTACCTGTACAGGACCGAGGTACAGGGGCTGGTTTGGATCGTCGGTTCGTATGCTGCGATTGCTCTGGCCGAATTCCTGTTCAGCGAACGACGGCTGATTCTGCGCAGACCGTAGAATCGTAGCGTGATCGGACGAGCGCAGGTTGTATGTGCCAATGAAGCGGGTAGCGAGAAACAACGAGACGGGTAGAGTGAAAGGGTGACTCCTGCAAACCGAGGTCCGATCTGCAGGTTTTTCCGGATGGAACGGCCCGCCGATAACCGGACGAAGCGGCAGGATACCCTGGTTTACGCTGCGAAAGGCATCGCCGACGCCATCGAACAGGGTCCGGCCTGGTTCGGGAGTGGAATGGTGCAATTGCGAGAACGCGTTCAGTCGCTCGGGGAGGAAATAGCGAATAGCATCAGCCACGGAGTTGGCCTGCTGGCGGCGATTGCCGCCGCCGTGTTCCTCATTCGGTCGGCGGCGAAAGTCGGCGGCGATGCGCGCGTTGTAGGCGCGGGCGTTTTTGCGACGACGATGGTACTCGTCTACGGAGCGTCCACGCTGTACCACGCGATCACGAACCCCAGGGCCAAACGCGTTTTTCGGATTCTGGACCACGGCGCGATTTTTCTCTTGATTGCGGGTACCTACACGCCGTTTACGCTGGGTGTCCTTCGAGGTGGGATGGGATGGACGCTACTTGCGATCATATGGTGCCTGGCGATCGTTGGGGTGGTGTTCACCGCGATCGGTGATTTTCGACATCCGACGTTGTCGACAGTCGTCTATCTCGCGATGGGTTGGCTCTTCGTGGTTGGCGCACGGTCAATATGGACGCAGATGGCGCCGCGGGGGGTGTTATGGCTGGTCGCCGGAGGAGTGGCGTATACGGCGGGTGTTGTGTTCTTTGCGGCGGATCGGATTCGTTACGGGCATCTTGTGTGGCATCTGTTCGTCATTGCCGGTACGGCGTGCCATTACCTCGCTGTGTTGCGCTATGCGTCGTAGGTCTCCGCGCGGAGCCCGAGATGTCCGTGGCGTACTGGCGAGCAATCCGGAAGTCCGGCACGCGGGTGGCGTGAAACCGGAATTGTGCTCACAGGTTGGAGGCGTTGCAATGGTCGAGGCAATCAAGAATCTTCCCGAAAATGTACTCGGATTTACAGCAACCGGTAAGGTAACGGCACACGACTACGAGTCCGTCATCATTCCCGCGGTGGAGGCGCTGTTTGCGCGAGAACGCAAATCACGTTTCTTGTATCATCTGGGTGAAGACTTCAAGGGGTTTGAATCTGCTGCCATGTGGGATGATGCGAAGATCGGATGGAAACACCTCACAGGATGGGAAAAGATCGCGGTTGTGTCGAATGTGGAGTGGATTCGCGTGGCGATGAAGGTGTTTGGACTGACCATGCCGGGACACGTTCGCGTCTTCGGCAACGACCGGCTTGCCGAGGCGGTTGAATGGATCGCTCAGTAGCGCGATAGCGGTGGTGTGGGATAACGGGCGTGCACTCACCCACGTGCGATCGCCGTCTCTGGTGCCCCCGGCGCTGTGGCAAAGGAATGGGGGGAGGTGGAGTCACGTGAGAGTGCGATGAATCGGGGGTAGTTGTGGCGCGTGGTGACGGCCCGGCCGTGGGGAACAGGGGACACAATGGCGTTTGTTCAAAGCTTTGACCCTGTTGCAGGCGTTGGAGCGACAAGACTTATTCTCGGTTCGATTCCCGGCCGTGCGTCGCTCGACGCCGGAGAATACTACGCGCACCCTCGCAACGTGTTCTGGCGGATCATCGATCGGCTCTTTTCGATTCCCACCTCGTTGCCGTATTCCGATCGCTGTGCCCGTCTGGTGGCGCAGCGTGTCGCTCTCTGGGACGTACTGCGTGCGTGTACCCGACGCGCGAGCCTGGACTCGGATATTGTCGCTTCTTCCATGGTGACCAATGACCTCGCGTCTTTTCTCAATGCCCATCGGGACATTCGTGCCGTGTATTTTAACGGTACGAAAGCGGAACGCGTGTACCATCAGTTCATAACCCCGGCGCTGGCCGGGCGTTCGCCGGAGATTCCTGCGTACAGACTGCCATCCACGAGCCCGGCGAACGCGTCGATCTCGTTCGAGGAGAAACTGAAGCGCTGGAGCGCGCTCGTGCGATAAATGTCGCACGCGGCACGCAAGCGCAACACTCGGGCGACGGTGTCGGCAAACAGGTTCCGGGAAACAAAAGCGGGCACCGTCCGAATGGTCCGGACGGTGCCCGCGCTACGTAGAGGACAGATCGTTTCGGGCTACTGAATCCAGATCATCCGCAGCTGGAAGTTATCGTCCTTGAGATCCGCCATCGTTCCACGCTTTTGCTGAACATGCTGGAACTGGGCGATGAACTGCAGGCCGTCATTCAACGGGACGTTCGCAAATGCGGTAGCGCCCCATTTCTGATTGTTGTCGATGTCTGTCGACGGATCGAAATAATCGAAACGGCCACCAACGGTCGTGATGTCGGACGGGTGAAAATCGGCTTCGCCAAAGAATCCCTGGCTGTTGAACGTCGAGATGGTTCCCAGCGTATCGGCGGAATTGTCACGTCCCCACGATGCTCCGGCCATCACCTCAAATTGAGGGCTGAGCACGTACGAGCCGTATCCCGCCACGCGGTGGAAGTCATTTTCAAAACTGGTCGATGGCATGAAATTGGACGGGGCCACGCCCGGAATCGGAAGGTCGGACTGGCCATAGTAATAATAGGCGGACAGGCCGGATCCATTTTCATCGATCGCCTGATTGAGAAATACTTGCACATCTTTCGAATCGCTGTTCTTGAACCCGGCGGTTTTCGTCAGATGCCCGCCCGCTGCGGGGAACGCTTTGTATTTGCCCTCGTCGTTGGTTACAAATGTTCCGTTGAACAACGTGACGGAAGCCGTGGTGTGGTTCTTTACGTATGCGAGTTCCATGCCGGCCTGGTCGAATCCCCACAACTTGAAGTACGTGGCGTTTCCTGCACCGTTGTTTGCGGTAGAACCCTGAATAAACGGACGGCTGAGTGCGTACGGACGGTCCGACGCGCCGTAGCCCTCGAACGGGTGGAACAAGCCAAACCGAATGGTGTACCAGGCGTCTTCGTTGCCCGCGGTGTAACGGAAATATGCATTCTCGATCTCGAGAAAGTCCTCGTTCGCCGCAGAAAGCTCCATCAGGGATCCAAAATGTTTCCCGAACGAACCGCTCAACGGATACAGTGTAACTTCGTGAAGATTGAGTTGATTGCTCGTTGTGGTCATGTTGTTGCCCATGTCGCGGTGCTTGACGTCGAAGCGGGCCTGGACACGTGCGGAAAAAACATCTGCATAGTTAAAGCTGTCGAGTTCTTTGCCGATATCGCCGGGATCCCGGAATCCCGCCTTGCGATATCTGAATCCGTATTCGTTCAGATGGGGGACGGTGGTGTGGCACATCGAGCACGTAACGCCTTCCTTGCGCGCGAAGGCCGGAATAGACCATGCGGGCTGCGGAATCATGGTGCCAAGAATAAGAAACATTGCCAGCGCGGTCCCCATCAGTATCCATTTTGCTTTCACTTGTCGAACCTCCTGCCGATAAAGTACCTGGCCGTTATGTCAGTGCGAGGACTTCGGCGACGGTATCCGTCATTTCGTCGGGCACGTCCACTCCGCTCTCGATTCCACCCGCACCGTGCGCACCGGAAGCGAGATGGTGCCCCCGCGCTGCCAGCGGACCGTTCAGTCCGCTACTTGCCTCACCGCGTAATTACGCCTGTGGGCGAAAGATGTCAAGATAAAAACGATAATGAGGTAATATTATTATAATAAATCCGTAACCGACGTAACACCAATTGGTTAATAACCACCCGTGTCTGCATTTCTTGTATTTCGTCGTGATGCTCGGGTACGATCCGGGCCGTTGGATGCCGTCCCGGCGGTCTGATGTTTTCGGTGTTTCCAGCGGTCAAGTACCGCCATGGGGAGTACCATGACAGTGACGTTCATCCGTCTATGGACGACCGATTGCGAAATACACCGTACCGCGGGGTGTCACGTGGCACCCAACCAGCAGAACATTGTGAGACACGCCGGACCCGCCAAATCGAATTGGAACAAGAGGAGACGCGGAATGCATGACAAGCCCGTTGCGGCGGGGAAAAGCAGCTTTGATTTGATTGACTCGAAAGAATTGTTTTCGGTTCTGCGGCCACACGAAGGGGAGATTGTCCTCGACCTGGCGTGTGGAATCGGAAATTACAGCGTGGAACTCGCACGATTGGTGGGTACCCAGGGTGTGGTGTACGCCGTCGATGTGTGGAAAGAAGGACTCGTTGCACTCAATGAACGATGTAAGAAAGAGATGATACGGAACGTGCGAACCGCCGTGGTGGATCTTCGAGCCTCCCTTCCATTTGAAGACGAATCGATGGACATTGGCCTGATGGCCACGATTCTCCACGATCTTCCGCGCAAGAATCAGGATACCCTGAACCAGGAGGTGGCGCGCGTTCTCCGACCGGGAGGGATGTTGTCTGTCATCGAGTTCCAGGATATTGCCATCGGCCCGGGGCCGCCTCCGGGAATTCGTATGTCTGCAGACGAAGTGATCCACCGGGTGACGGCACACGGTCTGCTGGAAGAATACAGGGGCACGATAGGCCCGTATAACTACCTCGTGAACTTTCGGAAGCCGCAGTGAATTTGCCCGGAAAACACAGTTACAATCCGTCCGCTTGATTGCACCCGGATTGTCCAGGTTGACGCCGAACGCGCGGCGGATTCAATTCGTCGTTGGCCCGGGTTGGAGAAGCGTGTAGGTTGACTGCGGATGAGTGTCGGTTCGGCGGAAAACATCGCAGGGGTGCGGGCAAGGAGACAATGCAGGATGGAACTCCCACAGATTATTCAGGGTGGGATGGGTGCGGGAGTGTCCACCTGGAAGCTTGCCCGCTCCGTCGCTGCGAAGGGGCAGATCGGGGTTGTGTCCGGGACCGCGCTAGACCTGATCATGGCACGGCGCCTTGAACTCGGGGATCCGGGGGGGCACATGCGTCGCGCGCTCGATGCATTTCCTTACGCGGATGTATCCCGCCGCATCATGGATCGCTATTTTGTCCCGGGCGGCAAATCTCCCGACAACCCATTTTCGGCCAAACCGATGGTGGGGCGCAAACGGAGCCGCCACGTGGATGAGTTGCTGATTGCCGCGAATTTTGCGGAGGTGTTCCTTGCCAAGGAGGGGCATCGCGGCATCGTGGGGATTAACTACCTGCACAAAATTGAGTGTCCTTTGCTGCCCTCTCTCTATGGCGCGATGCTTGCGCGCGTTGATGCGGTGATTGTGGGGGCGGGCATTCCGATTGAAATTCCCCGGATCATCGATGGGCTCACTCGCGGAGAACCGGTGGAGCTATCCCTCCCGGTGCGGGATGGAGGTGGCGGGCAGTCGTACAAGCTGGAATTCGATCCGGAGCGTGTCCTGGCAGAGCCCACGCTGGTTTTGCCGCGGCCCCGGTTTTACCCGATTGTGTCGTCGGTACTTCTGGCCACGATTATGGCAAAGAAGTGTCGGGGGCGAGTGGATGGGTTGATTGTGGAGGGGCCCACCGCTGGTGGTCACAATGCGCCGCCGAGGGTAAAGGGTGACCTCAGCCCGCAGGGCGAGCCGGTGTATGGCCCGCGGGACGTAATTGACCTGGCGGCGGTTTCGGCAATCGGACTTCCATTCTGGCTGGCGGGATCGTACGGACGCCCAGCGCAACTTCGGAACGCCCGGGCAGCTGGCGCGGCGGGGGTGCAAGTGGGAACGCTATTTGCGTTTTGCGAGGAGTCCGGGTTGCGGGATGATCTCAAACGAGACGTCATTGCGCACTGTTCGGATGATACCCGACGCGTTTTCACCGACGCGGTCGCTTCGCCAACGGGCTATCCATTCAAGGTTCTGCCGATACCGGGCACGCTATCCGATGAGGACGAATACAAGAAGCGGCAGCGGGTATGCGACCTGGGCTACCTCCGCGAGGCATTCGAACGTTCCGATGGAAAGCTCGGGTGGCGATGCGCTGCGGAAGAGCTGGATATTTATGGCCGTAAACGGGGAGACGGGAAAGATACACACGGCAAGAAATGCCTCTGCAATGCGCTGATGGCGAATATCGGCATGGCGCAAGTTCGTCGCGACAACCAGCGCGAACTACCCCTGGTTACCTGCGGCGACGAAGTGTCGAGCATTCGTTACGTCGCGGGAGCCTCGAAGAAATCGTACAAGGCTTCCGATGTAATTGACTACCTCCTGAGCTAGCACGGATTGACGCGAACCGTTTCATTGCCGGTGCGTGCGCGTCAGGAATGCGTCGTATGGTGCGAGTAACCACGGTGCATATGACGAGTGCTCCCGTGGCGTGCACCGCCAACTCGCTTGTTTGCACAATGGTGCCCGAATTCGTTTGGGTCGGAGCGGCTACGTCCGCGGGCGTCTGTCCTCGGGGCGATCGCAGATCCACCGATCCCGCGGGGAGTCCCCGGTCGCGTTGGCGGCGGTGTTGCCCCTAAGCCCACGTGTACGTGCCACAGATTTTCGTCATGTCCATACGGGCCCATCGGGGCTCATTCTTGCATATATCTCGATGTATATCGGGTGAAGTCGCATCGGGGCCTGCGCAGGCTACATGGTGTGCGACGTTGTGCAATCTGAGTGCAACGGACAGCATCCATCGTGCAACTTGCCGTGCCCGTGCAGGCTGCTGCATCCGATGGCATGATCCTCGACGAATTCATAGCGGTTCGTTCGATGGGATCGTCGGTTGTCGTTTCCAGGGGCGTTGTGGTGGTGCGCAGGGGCAAGCCCCATCGCCGCGTTAGCTCCCGTGTGTCCCGTGGAGGATGTATCATGGAACGCCTGGTCAAGTTGCTGGGCAGTGCAGTGGGAAGTTGGATCGGGTGGTGGCTCGGCGGACTGGTGTCGCTTACGGTGGCGTTCATCGTGAGTACGATCGGCGCGGGTGTAGGACTGTACCTGGCCATACGCCTTCAACGCGAGTATTTCTAGCGCAGATCCCATCGATTTCCCTTGAAGCGAGGGACGATGATTTGCGAAGTCTCTCGGCGGGATGTCTTCCGCGCCGGGGCACGAATTTGTGCACGCCGATATTGGTCGGCTCGCCGCCCCGTTCCGAGCCCGAATGCCGGCGGTTTCCGTTTTTCCCGGGCCTTCCCGTTGCCCGGGCGCGTGCGTATCTCCCCACCTCTTTCGTATCGCTGGATTGCGCGGACACATTTCTGCGGGTATCATGTCGGAGCACGGCAACGGAACCCGTGGTTGGTGGCTGTCGAAAACACACCTGCGCAGGAGCGTCTGTGATGAAAATTCGAAATCGCCCTCGCCCTCGTCGGGGCGGCGAGTCAGCGTATGCCAGGTGCCGGACGGTATGGCTCGCGGTGTGTTGGGGGGGCATTTGTGCCATCGTGGCGGCGCCGTGTGGCGCGCGGGGTGGTACATCGCGATCGCCGGCGCGGGATCCGGGGTGGGGGATCGCCGTCGGGATGCCGTATGCAGTGAGTGTGATACGCGAAGTACCGGCGATACGCGAATTGCGCTTCCAGTTCAGTGCGGGAACTCTTCTGTTGATTTCCTCTGTAACCGCACGGGTTCTGTTTGTGCCGACCGGAGGCCGCGTGTTTGCGTACGGCTTTGCGGGTACCGGCATGCTCCATGTCGCGGAAGGAGACGGCAGCGGTCCCGTCGGACGCACAGGCTTCGGGTGGTTCGGTGCAGGAGTGCGTGCGCGCGTCCATGTACTGCAGATTTTTCTCGACACAGGCATTCTCGTGGGGCTGGACGTCCAAAAAGGCTTCGACCGGAACAGCCCCGCCGGTTCACTGGGCGTCGTGTTTGCCCGTTAGTGAACTGGTGGGACGGTGGCACACGAATCCCCGGCCTGACCATCCGCGGTGGAACACTCCCCGGATCAAGTGCGAACGGATATACGCGGTGGTGGAGGCGATTCCGGAGGGGCGCGTGGCATCGTACGGACGGGTGGCGGCGCTCGCCGGGCTACCGGCACACGCACGCTTTGTGGGCTACGCTCTCGGGCGACTGCCGCCAGAAAGCGCCGTGCCGTGGCACCGTGTCGTGGGCTCCGGCGGGAGAATCAGCGCACGCAATGACGATCACGGCCAGTGGCTGCAGCGTCGATTGCTCGAAGGCGAGGGGATTGAGTTTTCCGCCGGCCGCATTGCGATGGACCGTTTTGGCTGGACGGGGACCGACGAGAATGCGTAATTGACCGGCGGACTTGTTGTGCGCAGAATCAGGGGGCTTTCTCACAATTCGGCAGACCTGGTGCGTTTGCCCTTGCCTCGCCGGGTCGTATCCGGAATGGTTGCCGGCAGTGCGCCGGAATCCCGGCCGACGATCCGCGATCCGATGGTCGTGTATACTCTCAATAGATGATCAGGGCACACTGGAATATTTCCCCGGACGCGATGGATGTGTGCACACGTGTGGCGGCGGCGGGGGGGCGTGCGCTTCTCGTCGGCGGGTGCGTTCGCGACGGGCTTGCCGGAATTCCCACGCGCGACTACGATGTGGAGGTGTACGGGCTGCCCGCGGATGCGCTGACCGATCTGCTCGCGCAAGGCTATAGCGTTCACCCGGTGGGACGGTCGTTCGGCGTGCACAAGCTCAAGGGGACTTCCGTCGACGTATCGTTACCCCGTCGCGATTCGCTGGCCCGCGATGTGGCGGCGAGTTCAAAGCGGGTAAATCCCCATACCGCATTTGACATAGAAACGAATCGCGACTTGACTGTGGAAGAAGCCGCGGCGCGGCGCGATTTTACGATCAACGCGATGGCATACGACCCGCTGGCCGACGAACTCATCGACCCGTTCGGCGGACGCGAGGACCTTACCCACAGTCGCCTGCGCCATACCAGTGACGAACATTTTGCAGAAGATCCTCTGCGCGTGTTGCGCGGAATGCAGTTTGTGGCGCGTTTCGAATTGGTGGCCACCCCGGAGACGGTTGCCCTGTGCCGCGGTATCGATACTACGGGACTGAGTAGCGAACGTGTTTTTGAAGAGTGGCGCAAGTTGATTTTGTACGGCCGACGAATTTCGAGTGGCCTGGAATTTTTGCGGCAGTGCGGGCAACTCGACGGATACCCGGAGCTGGCCGCACTAATCGGATGCGAGCAAGACCCCCGATGGCATCCCGAGGGTGATGTGTGGATCCACACGCTTTCCGCACTGGATTTTTTTGCCGCGCATCGGTCAGGCGATGAATATGAAGACCTCGTCGTTGGCCTGGCCGTGTTGTGTCATGATTTCGGAAAACCGGCTACTACGAAGCGTGATGGCGACCGCGTGCGCAGCCACGGGCACGCGAACCTCAGTGTGGAACTGGGCCGCGAGTTCCTGGGCCGTATGACAGCGCGCCGCGACCTCATCGAAGACGTCGTTGTGCTCGCGAAATATCACGGGGTGCCGCGCGAGTTTCATGATAATCAGGTGTCCGCCGCATCCGTACGACGACTATCCCGCAAAGTGGGGCGGATCGACCGGCTGGTGCGCGTGAGCCTGGCCGATTCGATGGGACGCCCGCCGATTTCGAAAGTCGAGGAACAACGAGTCATCCATAACTGGCTACTCGATCGCGCCCGTGAACTTGAGGTCGCCCGGTCGGCGCCGGAACCGCTGCTCCTGGGGCGGCACGTCCTGGCGCTCGGTGTACGCCCGGGGCCGCTCGTCGGGCGGATCGTGAGGGCGTGTTATGAGTTGCAACTCGACGGACGGATCATTACGCTCGGGGATGCGCAGCGCGAGGCCAGGAAAATGATCGAAGCACAGAGTTCCGAAGAATCCGATTAACCACCCGATCTTCCACCCGGAGGTGCCCTATGCCCGGTGTCATGGATTTGTGGCTCCCGATTCTCCTTTCCGCGATTGCCGTGTTCATCGTCAGTTCGATCCTGCACGTCGCATTGCCGTGGCACCGCGGAGAGTACAAGAAGTTGCCGAACGAAGAGGCGGTGATGTCGTCGCTGCGGGCATCGGGCGTGGCTCGCGGCGAATTCATGTTTCCTTGTGCGGAATCCATGAAAGATGTGCGCACCCCCGAAATGGTGGAAAAGTTCACGGCCGGCCCGGTGGGTATGCTGACTGTTCTCGAGCCGGGCCCACCGAACATGACGAAGTCTCTTACGTTGTGGTTTCTCTACTCGCTTCTGGTCGGGGTGTTCGTCGCGTACATCGGGGCGTTCGCGCTGCCGATCGGAACGGGATACGACCACACGTTTCGTGTGACCGGCACCATTGCCATCCTGGGCTACGGCGTGGGCTATCTGCTCGACACGGTCTGGAAAGGCCGCCCGTGGCGGGTGTCGATCAAGTACCTCGTCGATGGCATCATCTATGGCTTATTCACCGCGGGGTTTTTCGGGTGGCTCTGGCCGTGATGGGCCCTCTGCTCTGGAGAAGGTTTCACAATGGATCCTGCAGTTCGAAAAGCATCGCTGGCGATTCTGCGTGTGTTCCGGGATAACGGGGTGACGGCCGGTGGGTTTGTGCATTTCGATGATTTCGGAAAAGCACTGCGCTGGGAGAGCGGACAACTCAAACACGAAATGCAGCGCCAGGCGCTCTGGTATCTACGTGACCATGGATTCGTCAATGAGGGTGATGCCGGACTCGAGTTGACGGAGAAAGGGTACGCCGCGTTGAAAAACGTGTAGGGTCCATAAATGTACTGTGTGGATTCTCGCGGGCCGGTGCGCAGCCCGGCGGCACGCAGGCGCACGGCCACCCCGTGACGGAAATGGTTCGCGGGAAATATGTGGAAACAAGTTATGCCATGGCGCGGGCGCTTTCCTCGTGGCGCGCGACGAGTTCGTTCCAGTGCGCGTCTGTTTCGCGCTGCATCGCATCAAACTGCTCATCCGTCATCTGCGCGAACCGCGCCTGCGTTTTGTAGAAGTCGCGAACGGGCCGGACATCGATATCGCGACGCAGATGGTAGTCGTGTCCGTCATAGATCTCGAGCAGGGGGAATAGCCGGGTCTGAACCGCGAGTCGCGACACTTCCACCGTTAGTTCGGGCGGGCTCTTCCATCCCGTGGGGCACGGTGCATAGATGTGGATGAATTTCATGCCCCGCATCGTTTTCGCTTTTTGAAATTTTTCGATCAGATCATCAGGCCAGGCGATGGTTGCTGTGGCTGCGTAGGGAACTCCATGGGCGGCAATAATGTCGAGAATCTTCTTTTTGGGCCTGTCCTTGGTGTGCCCGGCAGGGGTGGTGGTCGTCCAGGCGCCGGCAGGAGTGGCGCTGGAGCGCTGGATGCCCGTGTTCATGTAGGCCTCGTTGTCGTAGCACGCAAAAATAATGTCATCGTTACGCTCGGCTGCACCCGAGAGAGCCTGTAGCCCGATATCGAACGTTCCGCCGTCACCAGCCCATGCGAGTACCGTCGTTTCGTCGTCTCCTCTCATCGACAACCCGGCACGGACGCCGGCAGCGGTACTTCCAGCGGTTTCAAAGGCGGTATGAAACACGGGAACCGTGACCGCGCTGTGCGGGAATGGGCCGTCGATTACCGACCAGCAGCACGCGGGCATCACGAGTACAGTTTGTGGACCGAGTGCTTTCAACGCATAGCGCATCGCGTTGGCGCCGCCGCATCCCTGGCATGCGAGGTGCCCCGATGACATCAATTCAGATTCCGGTATAGAGAAGTTGCTCATCTTTCACTCCAATCCAGTATACGTCGCGATCGGGTCGTTCGGACGCCGCGGTGATATCGAGTATTTCACCGATGGTTTTCGGTGTTACGTCCCGCCCTCCGATACCGGCAATAAAACTGAATACCGGGACGTGTGAGGCCCCGTACAGGGCAGCCCGGACCTCTTGCGCGAATATGCCACCGATGGAAAAACCGATGTTGCGATCGATGACGGCCACTTTTTGGGCACGGGCAAGAAACGTGCGGACTGCTTCGACGGGAAACGGCCGGAACAGTCGCATTTTAAGCAGTCCGACACGCTCGCCGTTTTCGCGGCGGGAGTCGATGACGGTGCGCGCGGTACTCGTTATGGTTCCTGACGTTACAAGCACCGTGGCGGCATCCTCGGTGCGGTAGCCCTCCACGATGCCGTACCGGCGCCCCCAGAGATTATAAAATGCGTCATCGGCCTCGCGCGCTACGGTCAGCGCGTCGCGCATGGCCGTGTCGATTTTGTGCCGCAGTTCGTAATAGTTGTCCGGTCCGGTGAGATTTCCGTACGCGCGTGGAGAATTCGGATCGAGACGCTCGATGGGCCGGAACGGCGGGAGAAACTCGCGCGCCTCGTCGGCGTCGAAAACATCGACAATTTCCGATGTATGCGACAGAAAAAACGCGTCGAGTACAAGCATAACGGGCAGATGGATCCGTTCGGCGATGTAGAAGGCATGGAGGGTGGTATCGAACACCTCCTGATTACTTTCACAGTAGATCTGCAGCCACCCGGTGTCGCGCTGTGACAGGGAGTCGTTCTGGTCTGTCCAGATATTCCACGGTGGAGCGATGGCGCGATTTACGTTGGCCATCACAATGGGCAAGCGTGCCCCAACCGCCCAATGAAGAACTTCGTGCATCAGCAGAAGTCCCTGGGACGACGTGGCGGTAAACGACCTCGCCCCGGCAGCGGACGATCCGATGACCGCGGCCATCGCGGAATGCTCGGATTCCACTTTGATAAACCGGGCGTCGAAATCCGTGCCGCACATCTCGGACAGACGTTCGACGATCTGGGTCTGCGGGGTGATCGGATACGCCGCGACGACATCTACGTCGGCCGCCTTCACCCCGTAGGAGATTGCGTGATTTCCCTCGAGTACTTTTTTCATGTCAGCTCGCCTCGTTTACCGTGCTGAGTACCGCACGAGGACACTCACGCACGCAAATCAAACAGCCCTTGCAGAAGTCATAGTCGATCGTATAGACGCCGTTTTCGCGGCTTATCGCGACGTCGGGGCAGAACACATAGCAATTGTCACACCCGTCGCAAACCCCGCAACTGAAACAGCGATCGAGTTCGGAGCGCACCTCATCGCAGGTGTAGCCGTTGTGGACTTCCTCGAACGATTGTCTTGCATGTTCATTGTCTGTCATGGGGGTGCGCGGCGTGCGGGCGAAGTACGCGGTGTTCACGTCCTCCATAGCAACCACTTTTTTTTCCGTGCGGGGGTGGAACTTCCCGCCGGTGAGTTCGGAAGAAATCAGTTCGGCCGCGCCCCGCCCGCGGGCGATTGCATTGACCACGGTGGAGGCGCCCGACACGATGTCACCGCCGGCAAACACTTTCGGGTTACTCGTGCGACCAAATTGGTCCGCCACGATGAGTCCTCGCTCGATTCGGGCCATTGGCTCGAACGCGGCGGTATCGGCCACCTCGCCGGTGGCCGTCAAGAGTGAGTCGGCGGGAATGTCGAAGTAGGAGTCCACGGGGATCGGCCGTCTTCGCCCGGTCTCATCGAGTTCCCCGAGCGTCATTTCCTGACATGTCAGCCGGGTGATGTGTCCCTGGGACAACTCGATCCGATGTGGCGTGGCAAGAAACCGAAACACCACGCCCTCTGCGCGCGCGTCCTCGATTTCATCTTCGATGGCGGGCATTTCCTGGCGTGTCCGCCGATACAGAACCGTAACATGCGCACCGAGGCGCAACGCGCTGCGTGCGACATCCATCGCGGTGTTGCCGCCGCCGACGACAACCGCGTGGCGCCCCACCGCGACGGGCTTACCCGAATTGATCGACTCGAGGAACTCGAGCCCTGGCATTACGCCGTTTGCATCCTCGTGTTCCATGCCCAGCAAACGGTTTTTCTGCAATCCGACGCTGATAAAAAACGCGGAATACTCCGTCAGTTCTTCCATGGTGACGTCGCGGCCTACAGCGGTTGAGGTGCGAAATGCCACGCCAAGCCGCTCCACGCGCGCGATTTCCGCATCGAGGATGTTCTTCGGCAGGCGGTACGATGGGATCCCATAGCGCAATACTCCACCGAGAGCCTCCTTCGCTTCAAATACCGTAACGGGAAACCCGGTCAGCGCCAGATAGTACGCGCACGACAATCCGGCCGGGCCACCGCCGATGACCGCGACGCGCTTGCCATTGACCGTGGTGGATACGGGCGACTGCACCTGATGGTCTATGGCAAAGTCACCCAGGAAACGCTCGATGGCGGGGATGAACACGGCCTGATCATGCGTGGCGCGCGTGCACGCCTCCATGCACGGGTGGTAGCATACGCGCCCGCAAATCGAAGGGAACGGATTGGTCTTCCATATGGCGCGAACGGCGTCTTCGTATCGGCCCTCGCGTGCGAGCTGGATATACGATTGAATGTCTTCGCCCGCGGGACAGCCGGCAATGCACGGGGACGTCCTGGGGTCGAAAAAAGGTTTTATGTTGCGCCAGCTCCCCGTACGATTCCACGACATGTCGTCGGACGAAATCGATGCCATGGGCATCTCGGACTCGTCACCGAATGTCTTTTTCTGCGACATGGGTCTTCTCCTGACCGGGTGTTTCATAACACCGCTTGTTGTGGCACTTGCACCCGTTCGAACGCATCTTGTGCAGCCTTGACATTGGCTTCGGGCTTGACGGGCACGTATTCCTGGATTGCACCGACAACCGCTTCCATGCCCACGAGGCCGGTGGCGCGCGAAAATGCGCCGAGGATCGCGGTGTTCACGATAGGTGCCGCTCTGCTCCCGAGTCCGTGTTGCTGGGCTATCGCGGATGCGTCCACCGTGGCAATTCGGAACGACGATGCCAGGGAAAACTGACCGGGTTCGAGACGGGAGTTGATAATGATCCAGCCTCCTGCCTTGAGGCCGGCCGTCACGTCGATCGTTTCGGTGAGCGTGTGGTCGAGGACAATAAGGTGATCGGGCTCGTAGATCTCACAGCGCAACCGGATGGGGACGCTGTCGAACCGGGTGAACGCCACAACGGGGGCTCCCCGTCGCTCCACACCGAAGGCAGGGAAGGCCTGGATGAAACGGTTTTCGCGGAACAGGGCGTTGGCGAGCACCTTTGAAGCGATGACGGCCCCCTGGCCGCCACGGCCGTGGGTACGTATTTCTACCACGGGCGAACCTCCTGGATGGGCCGAAGAACCGGACAAAGCCGTCTCTAATCAAGTATAGATTTGGTGGAGTGGATAATCAAACGGTTTTATGTGAAACGATTCACGAGGAATCCAGCACCATGCAAGTGCCCCGTTGGGAGGGGGGGATGGGGCCGCCGTGTCGCCATGCTTGCAACGCCGGACCTCTCGTCCTAGTATCACGGAGCCGGCGGCCGTGCACGTGTCGCCCTGTTTTATTTGTTCCCGAAATGTCGCGCGGTTCGTGACCTCGTGCCGGGCCAACCAGAATTCTTCAGGAGATGTATGCGATGGATTTTCTTACGGAACTAGGGATTGAGCCGATCAATTCGGGCGCATGTACCGGAGCGGAGGGGTGGGCGCCGGTCGACGAACGGGACCTGTTGGACTCGGTGAATCCGGCCACGGGAGAAGTGATTGCACGCGTGGCGCAGGCCACGGAAGGAGATTATGAAAACGTGATGCGTGCGGCAAGCGAGGCGTTTCGGCAGTGGCGCATGGTACCCGCGCCGCGCAGGGGACTGGTGGTACGCGACCTCGGCGACGCGCTACGCGCAAAAAAAGACGCACTCGGACGCCTCGTCTCGCTCGAAATGGGGAAAATACTTCAGGAGGGATGGGGAGAAGTACAGGAGATGATTGATATCTGTGACTTCTCTCTCGGCCTGTCTCGCCAGTTGTATGGCCGGACAATGCACTCGGAGCGGCCGATGCACCGGATGTATGAACAGTGGCATCCTCTGGGCATTGTTGGAATCATCAGCTCCTTTAATTTCCCCGTCGCGGTGTGGTCGTGGAATGCGGCGCTGGCCACGGTATGCGGCGACGTAAATTTGTGGAAACCGTCGAGTCAAACACCGCTGACCGCGGTGGCTGTGCAGCACATATGCAATGACGTGATGAAAGCGCACGGGCTGCGCGGTGTGTTCAATCTGGTGATCGGAAAAGGATCGATGATTGGGGAACGCATTATCCATGACCGACGTGTGCCACTCGTCTCAGCGACGGGGTCGTGCCGGATGGGCTACCGTATCGGGAGTGTGGTGGGCGAACGATTGGGTCGGTCGATTCTGGAACTGGGGGGAAACAATGCGATCGTCGTCGACGAAACGGCCGACGTGGACATGGCGGTACGCGCCGTACTCTTCGGCGCGGTAGGGACCGCGGGGCAGAGATGTACCTCCACCCGCCGCGTATTTCTGCATCGGTCAATTGGTGAGAAATTTACCGACCGGCTGGTGAAAGCGTACGCCCACGTACGCATCGGAGACCCGCTCGCCAAAGACACGCTCATGGGACCTCTGGCGAATCAGAGCGCGGTGGACGACATGATGGCGGCGCTCGAGCGCGTCCGGGAAGCAGGTGGGGAAATACTCACGGGGGGCAATCGTATCGACCGTGCGGGCTTTTTCGTGGAGCCGGCGATTGTGCGTGCCCAACACGATTGGGACATCGTGCATGAAGAGACGTTCGCGCCGGTGTTGTATCTGATCGACTACGACGATTTCGAAGAAGCCATCTCGTGGCATAATGAGGTTCCCCAGGGGCTGTCGTCTGCAATCTTTACCACCGACGTGCGACGAGCGGAAAGATTTCTGTCGCACATGGGCAGCGATTGCGGAATTGCCAATGTGAACATCGGAACGTCCGGTGCCGAAATTGGCGGCGCCTTCGGCGGGGAAAAGGAAACCGGCGGCGGGCGCGAATCGGGTTCCGACGCGTGGAAGGCATATATGCGGCGACAGACGAACACCATCAACTGGTCTTCCGAACTCCCGCTCGCGCAGGGGATACACTTTGATTAGACGATCGATGGGGGTTTCGAAAGGATCGATATGCTAGACCATCGTGCAAACGGGTCGTGGATGCGGCTCTGGTCCCGGGATGTTCAGGCGATGATGCGGGTAATGGTCATTCTGGTTTGTGCTGTCAGCAGTGCCGCAGCAACTGCGGGTTACGCGATCGCAGCAGAGAACGGTGGCGCAGTGACTTCGTGGCTTGCGCTCGGTCCGCTCGACGTGCCCCTGCCGGCCTATCACGACGAAGGCGACACACCCGTCAAAGCATCGTCCCTTCTCGGCGCCAGGGTGCTCGAACGGAACCGGATGCGCCCCGGTGCCGGGCGCGCGGTGCCGTACGCGGGTGGACAGATTGTGTGGCGAAATCTCGTGGCCAGTTCCGGCGGTGTAACGCTGGATACTGCGGATGGAAAAACGCCACGGGTTGCCTGGCTTGCCGCATGGATTCACGTGACGCGATGGATGTCAGTGGATGTGAAAGCACACGGGTCGCAGCCATGGGAAGTGTTCATTGGACGCGAGTCGATCGCAAGGGCGGGCTCCGGTGGTGAAAAATCAGGGAAGGTCGACCTGGTAGAAGGGGTTCACCGGGTGCTCATCAAGACCGTGTTTGTTCCGTCGGATACGAGTTCCAGCTGGACGTTTGGCGCGACGTTCCGCGCGGCGAAAGATTCGGCTGGCACGGATCAGCCCACAGTGAACCTGGATGCGGAGCGCCCGATGAATCTCGGTGACGTTATCGATCCGCCGCTTGTGCGCAGCGTCTCGGTGTCGGACGACGGGTCGATGGTGGTTCTTGCGATTACCGAGCGCCGTCCTCCCAGGGGCGAGCGCGAGAGCCGTGTGGCGGTGCGTCGCACGCGCGACGGACACCTTGTGCGGGAACTTGAGGATGTGTCGGCGACGTCATGGCAATGGGTGCCAGACAGCCATCGACTCTCGTACGTTGCGCGCAAGAAAGACCTCGCGACTGTGCGTACGCTGGACGTCGATGCGGGTGATGTGCGAACGGTTCTGCGCGGTGTGAAGGATTTTTCCGGGTATCTCTGGGCGCCAGACGCCTCGTTTATTGCGTACACCGTTACGAGGAAGCCCGAAAAACCGAACAAGCTCATACAAAGGTTGCGTGGAGTTTCCGACCGCCGCGCGGGGGATCGCGATCGCTCGGTGGTCTACGTTGCAGGTGTTCCCAACGGGGTGATTCGGCGCGTTACGGCGGGCAGCGACAACATCTCGCTGCAGGACGTTCACCCGGACGGCCGCCATCTGTTGATTGCCCGCTCGCGCGAAGATTTGAGCAAACGGGGGTACGAAACAGAGTCGCTCGTACTGGTCGACCTGCGCGACAATTCGTTGCGAACACTCCACAAGAGCCCCTGGATGGGCCGTGCGAGGTTTTCTCCCGACGGGTCGAAGATTCTCGTCAGCGGGGGGCCGTCGTGCTTTGGGCGTCTGGGGACAAACGTCCCCGAGGGTGTGGTCCCGAACGATTACGACGGTCAGCTCTACCTCTTCGACCCCGATACGCGCGTTGTCGAACCCATCACAAAGAACTTTGCGCCGTCGGTGCGATCGGCATACTGGCCGGGTCCCGGTCGCCACATCTATGTGGTGGCCGAGGATAGCGAATATGTGCGGCTGTTCCGTTACGCCGTGGGGAAGCGCCGGTTCGAACCGATCAAGATAGATTGCAACGTGATCGCCGCGGGCAGCGTGGCACGGGGGACGGAAGCGGCCGTCGTTGTGGGCTCTTCGGCCAATCGCCCCGCGCGCGTGTTTTCCGTCGACCTTGGTCGCGGCCGTGCGCGAAAAATCCTCGCGCCGGATGCCGACGACTTTGCGAACGTCGAAACTAGCCGCGTGGCGAATTTTGATTTCACCACTTCGGATGGAACGACGATTGTCGGTCGGGTGCACTATCCGCCCGGATTCGATCCGGCGCGAAAATGGCCGTGCATCGTGTACTACTATGGCGGCACCTCGCCGGTCAGCCGATCGTTCGGGGGACGCTATCCGAAGAACCTCTGGGCGGCACACGGGTTTGTCGTGTATGTGCTGCAGCCGAGTGGTGCCACGGGATTCGGACAGGCATTTTCCGCGCGCCACGTGAACGACTGGGGAAAACGTGTGTCGCGGGAAATTATTGAGGGCACGAAGGCGTTCCTTGCGGCTCATCCATTTGTGGACCCGAAGCGCGTCGGGTGTATTGGCGCCTCGTTCGGCGGGTTCATGACCGAGCTGTTGGTGACGCGCACCGATATTTTTGCCGCGGCAGTTTCCCACGCCGGCATCAGTGGCATAGCGAGCTACTGGGGAGAGGGCTACTGGGGCTACGGCTACAATGCGGTATCCGCGGCCAATAGCTTTCCGTGGAACCGGCGCGATATCTATGTGGATCAGAGCCCGTTATTTTCCGCCGATCGCGTGACGACTCCGATTCTTCTCTTGCACGGAACGTCGGACCACAACGTGCCCACCGGTGAGAGCGAACAGTTTTACACCGCGCTCAAACTTCTGGGCAAGCAGGTGGAGTACATTCGGATCAAGGGCGAAGACCACTGGATTCTCAACTACGAGAAACGTGTCGTGTGGAGTAACGCGATCATTGCCTGGTTCGATCGCTGGTTAAAAGGAGAGCCCGAGTGGTGGAACGCAATGTATCCGCCGATCAAGGATGGAAAGACCGGCGGCGCAGGTGGCCACAAATGATGAATCGTCGCCTGGCGCGGTTCACTGGATAAAACGGACGATCCCCGGTCGTGCGGGCAAACTTTTTTCCGTAGGGAGGGTAAGCGCGTGGTCCGGGTTATCGCGATGCCTTTTCCCGCCGGATAGCGCGTCCATCGTCGTCGAACGACACACCCTCAATCTCCAGGAGCCGGCGTTTGCGCCAGAGGCCGCCGCCGTAACCGGTCAGCGATCCGTCGGCTCCGATTACACGATGGCACGGAATAAGGATGGCCAGGCGGTTGTCACCGTTTGCGCGGGCAACGGCGCGCACAGCGCTCGGGCGTTGCATACGCGTTGCCAGCTCGCCGTAGCTGCACGTCGAAGCGTACGGGATTTCGCGCAACGCGTTCCATACCCTTTCCTGAAACGGTGTGCCGACCGCTTCGACCGGGACGGTAAAGCGGCGCGTACGCCCCGCAAAGTACCCGCATAATTCGCGCTCGAGGGCATCGATGATCGCGTTGGTGCCCGGCACCGGTGCCGTGCCAAGCGCGCGGCCGAGTCGCCGCAATTGCGTCTGCAGCATGCGGCGGTCCGCAAACTCCAGCAAGAGGACGGCGCGTTTATTCGCGCAGGCAACCATCGGCCCGAGTGGCGTGGTAAAACGCGCGGCAACGGCGAGGGGACGGGTGCCGTGTTGCGTCGGCGCGGTGCCGAACACCGCGCGAAATGCTTCGGCGAATCCACTCAACGATTCGTACCCCGAATCGAGGGCCACATCCGTAACCCGGTGGCCGTCCTGGATGGCCCCGAGGGCAAGGCCAAGTCGGCGGGTGCGGCAGTACGCCTGAAACGTCATGTTGTGGTGGCGCTGGAACCAGCGCCGCACGCGTACCGGGTCCACACCCAGAGCGCGAATGTCGGAATCGCATACACGCGACGACGGATTCTCGTCCACCCGCCGCAGTATGCCGTGCAACCATTTCGGCGCCTTGTCCGCGGGCTCCATGGGCGTGCACCGCCGGCACGGCCGGTATCCGGCGAGCAGTGCGTCGTGGGGCGTTGCAAAAAATTCGACATGATCGGGGCGCGGGCTGCGGGCGGGGCAACCGGGCCGGCAAAACACGCCCGTCGTGCGGACCGCCGTCACGAATACGCCCTCGTATCGCGCATCACGTCGTAAGAATGCCTGGATCATTTCGTCCCGGGGAGGAAGCGATGTGGTTTTCATAGGGGTAGCGTAGCGGGGCACGGGAGCGTCCGCCACCGGAAAAGCGACACCGAATTCAAATAGACCACGCGTGCGACCGGCGCGCGGCATGCGATCGGCCAGATGGCCGGGATGCGAAGCGAACGACAGAGGGGGGGGAAGGAATCTTGCCCGGCGGGGCCCGCAGACGAGACGGCGGGCCGGGACATCGCGATACGGCTTATGCGGCGACACATAGCACGGTGGGGATGCGTACTCACACCCACGACATAATCAGGTCGCCGATCAGATATCCCACCACGGCCACGCCGAATCCCACGGCGAACATGTCGACACCACTTCGCACAAATGGCCGTCCCGTAAATGCCGACCGCGCCGCGCCCACCCCGAAATGCATACACATTGCGAGCGCGAACGAGATGCCCACCGCTGACCACCCTTTGGCAAAAAGGAACGGGACCACCGGAATCACCGCGCCAATGGCAGTTGCCAGGCCGGTTACCCACGCTTCCCGCCACGGCGTGGAATGCGCACGCGTGATCTTGAGTTCTTCGCGAATTTTTTCTTCGAGCGCGCGTTCGGGGTCGCGCATGGTTTCTGCTGCCATTGCGCGGGCACGCTCGGAATCGACACCTCGAGCCTGATAAATCAACGCGAGTTCCTCGCGTTCGAGGTCCGGCATCAACCGGATTTCGTCCCGTTCCATACGGATTTCGTTGTCGTACACTTCCTGCTCGCTGCGCGCCGCAAGGTATCCGGATGCCCCCATGGACAATGCGTCGGCCACCGCGCCGGCAATGCCGGAGAGCACCACAAACTCGTGCGCGACACTCGCCCCGATCACGCCCGCGACGAGTCCGAAGTTGGCCGTCAGCCCGTCGTTGAACCCGTAAATTATATTGCGGAGCAAGCCGCCTACGCCGGCCCGATGCCAGGGCTCCTCGGGCGACCCGGTCAGGGACGAAAGGGCCTCGATGTGCTGCGCCGACTCACGTGCCAGACTTTGCGCGGAATCACGCTCGAGGCCCGGGTTGCTCTGGCTGTGCAGTCGCAGGTACCCCCGTACTTCGTCTGTTTCTTCGCGTACGAGCATCTCCACCAGGAAAGACGTTCCGAACCAGCGCGCGAGCAATAACTGAAAACGCGCACGGAGCGATGGGTGGGGGACATCGATCGCCACACCGTGCTCTTCGAAAATAGTTTTCCAGACCTCAACGTGGCGTTTCTCCACATTGGCCAGGCCGGTGAAGACATGGCGGGATGGTTTGTCGTCGCTCAAGCCGGCGAGCGCGGCGTACAAGTATGACGCGTCCACTTCGTCGTGAAGGTGGTGTCGCCAGACGGATAATTTTTTGCGGGAAATGTCATTTTGCATGGGCGGGGCAGTATACCACAGAGGCGGACAGAGTGCTTGCGTGCGATCAGAACCGGGGGTACGCTGGCACCCGTTTAGAGGCTTTCTTGTAACGAAAGGACGCGACATGAAACACGAACACGCACAGCAAGTTCCCCTCGAAACACTCGGTGTCGGCAGGGGCGCTTCCCGACAGGTGTTGATCGGCGCGTCCGATGCCCCCAATTTTGCGCTACGTCGATTCGTGATTGAACCGGGCGGAGGGATTCCCCTGCATACGAATACCGTCGAGCATGAGCAGTATGTGTTGCGCGGGAGCGCACGGCTACGGATCGGCGATGACGTGATTCACGTACAACCCGACGATGCCGTGTTCATCCCGGCCGGGGCGCCGCACGACTACCAGGTTACTTCGGACGTACCGTTCGAGTTTGTGTGCGTGGTTCCCAACGGCGACGACCATATCGAGATGATCGGCGAATTGGCCGATGGTGCCCGGGATTGCTGAGCGCACGTGTGCGGGCACCGACCCACTACCCGGCGGATATCGGCTGGTGGAACTTTTCCCCCCCGATCGGTGTTTGAACTTGCGTTGGGGATTAGGGGCGCGGCTGCCGCGCAACCGGCCGATAATTAGAGGATATCGAATGCATATCGCCGTATACGGCGACAATGTTGGAAAGAAGGAACCATCATGCGAAAGAAATACTCCATTGCCGCACTCGCCATGGTGCTGGTGGCGGGCCTCGCGGGCGGTGCCGTTTTTGGCACTTCGTTCCACGGTACCCGTAGCGAGGCCGCGCGCGCGGAGACAAATGCCCCGGTACGTTCCGGCCTGATCGACGACCTGAACAACACGTTTACGCAGGTAGCCCACGATGCCAATGAGAGCGTGGTGACGATATTCAGTGACCGCGTGGTTAAGAACAATGCGGGCCCGCTGGCGCAGAGCCCGTTTGGCGGCGCGTTCGGCGACGAATTCTTCCGTCGGTTTTTCGGCGCTCCGAACCAGCGTGGTGGTACGAAACAGCATCTGCACGGAATGGGCTCGGGGGTAATCGTGGACGCGTCGGGATATATCCTGACGAACAACCATGTGGTGCAAGGAGCGGACCAGCTCGAAGTGATGCTGCCCGGTGGCCATCGCGCGAAAGCGAAACTGATCGGTGCGGACAAGCGTACGGACATTGCCGTGATTCGCGTCCATGCGGATAATCTCACGCCGATGCGCATGGGGGACTCCGACAAGCTGAAAACCGGCGAATGGGTTCTGGCGATCGGCAGCCCGCTCAGTGATCGTCTTGCGCATACCGTTACTTCAGGCATTGTGAGCGCAACCGGTCGGGACCTCGTGGGGCTCGCGGACTACCAGGACTATATCCAGACCGATGCGGCGATCAATCCGGGGAATTCCGGCGGCGCGCTGATCAATTTGCACGGGGAGCTTGTGGGAATCAATGCGGCGATCGCCACGCAAACCGGTGGCTACCAGGGGATTGGCTTTGCCGTCCCCATCAACCTGGCCCGTTCGGTCATGCATCAGTTGATGACCAACGGCAAAGTGGTTCGCGGTTGGCTCGGAATCTATATCCAGAATATCAATTCCGCGATGGCCACGGCGATGAAGCTCAAGAGTACAGCCGGAGTGCTGGTGTCGGATGTGGTATCAGATGGTCCGGCGGCGAGCGCGGGGCTCAAGAGTGGTGACGTGATCACTGGACTGGACGGCAAGCCAGTGGAAAACTCCGCCTCATTTCGTTTGAAAGTGGCCAATCGCAAGCCGAAATCCAGCGTGGAACTCAGCGTGCTGCGTGGAGACAAGAAGAAGAAAATCCGTGTGAAACTCGGCGAATTGCCGGGCGAGAACGGCGCGGTTGCTTCCGCCGGAGGAACGTCGACAGATCTCGGCTTCGCGGTTCACGCTCTCGACGCGCAACTCGCCGATCGGTTGGGGCTGTCCCCGGACGACGAGGGCGTCGTGGTGATGCGCGTTGAGGACGGTGGTGCGGCGGCGCGGGCCGGGCTCCGCCCTGGAGACCTGATCACGCGCGTGGGGCGCAAGACGGTGGCATCACGCAATGATTTCAAGGCGGCGATCAAAGGGCTGAAGAAGGGGGACACGGTGCTGCTTCACGTCAAACGGAATCACCACCGGTTCTTCCTGGCGTTTGAACTCGAGGGATAGAGGAAAGGTGGCGTGGGTGCCATGATGGTCGCCCGCGCCCCCTTCCGCTCCTCATGATTTCCCGGACGATGCACTTATTTTCGGCCGGGTTGCGCAACGGATTCTGCACCGGCCATCGATATTCTCCGATCGAGCCGCGCATCGAGACCGGGGTACTCAACGGCTTCTGCGCCCATGGCGCCTTTTTGCTTTTGCGGTAAACTTCACCAGATCCTTGCTCTGCACAACCGAATTCTTCCCGAACCAGATTGCCCATAACGACCGGGCAAAGGTCTTATTCGTGATGGCGGGCTTTTCATTCCCCTGGACCGTTACCGTTACGCGCCCCCCCGGGAACGCCGTGTATTCATAGCGGTCGCCATCGGCGACGTCGGCGTTGTGATAGCCGACGAACTGGTCGATCAACGGCTGGATCGCCGTGCGTTCGGCGGCGGTTGTGTGCGCGGCGAAGCCCTCGCGGTACGCGTTCGCTATCTTGTTCGCGCCCACCCCGCGCACGAATTCCATCTCGATGCGGCGAACGTGGGTGCCGTCGCGCACCGCGGTAAGCGCGTCATCCCGCGTGGGGAACGTTGCGACGTCCATGTAGTGGACCATCGCATACACCTTGACGACAAACTTCTTGCGCGTCGCTTTTCCCGTCGCGTGGAGCGTCCATGTGGTCGTTCCATCGGTGACGGTGACGGAGTCGGGGAACTGTCGGCCAGATTCTTCGACGGGCGCTGCAGCGGTCGGATGGGCGGCGGCGAGTTCCCAGACGACGAGAGCCGCGACCGCGGGCAGATAAGCGAGTTTCATCGTTCCTCCTCGGAAGTGTTTATGGAACCGCAAGTTACAATAGCAGATCGAACTACCCGCCGCCACGGCTGCTCTCCGGGATTCCCGTGTCCCTTTCATGGAGCCGTGGTATACTGACGCTTCTTGCCACACAGGACAAAGTGGTCTCTAACGAAAGGGGTGCGATGAAACGGCGTTTGGGACCTACCATGGTCGCGCTTCTGCTGATGGGGATGCCTGCGAGCACCTGGGCCGCGGGGTTCAGCATATTTGAGGAGGGCGCCAAAGCACTCGGTATGGGGGGGGCGTTTACCGCGCAGGCGGACGACCCGTCGACTATTTTCTATAACGTCGCGGGGCTGGCAGACCTGGATCGCACGCAGGTCTATTTGGGCACTACCTTGATTTTCACCGGCACCAAGTTCTCGGGGGTCGACCCATCGCCCGGGTTTGGCGTACAGGGCGAGACGGGAACGCAGGTGTTTCCGCCGAGCAACGGCTACATAACCCACAGGATCGGCAACCGGGTAGGCGTCGGATTCGGATTCTACAGCGCCTACGGGCTCGGTCAGGATTGGAAGAACGCCGCGACGTTCAGCGGCCGGCACATCTCGCACGACGTGCTCCTGAAAACCTTCTGGTTCAATCCTGCGGTCGCGGCGCGACTCAACGACCATATCGCCGTTGGGGCAGGCCTCGATCTGGTGTACACCACCATCAATCTCAAGCGCTTTCTCCAGCAATGGGACGCGAACGTGTCGGGATTTCTCGACGTCGGCACTCTGGAACTGGACGGCAACAGCGGACTCGACGTGGGCTATAATGCCGGAATGCTGGTTACTCCGGACGAGAACTGGCGCCTCGGGGTATCCTTTCACAGTCATGTCGACGCGGACGTGTCGGGTACAGCCGATTTCAATCAGCGTGCTTCGGGCGATCCGGCTTTCGATACGGTCGTCGGCGGGTTGTTCCCCCCCGACCAGGGCGGTTCGACCACGCTCAAACTGCCGTGGCTGCTCTCGGCGGGCGTCGCGTACGACGGACTGGATCGCTGGCGCCTGACCGCCGACTTCAATGTGTTCGGGTGGTCGCGGTTCGACACGCTGCCGATTCGGTTCGACGATCCGAGCCTGAACCTGGTTCGCCCCCAGAATTACGACAACAGCATTCAGATTCGCACGGGGTTTGCATACCAGTATACCCAATCGCTCGCGCTACGCGGCGGATACTACTGGGATGAATCGCCGCAGCCGGTGGAATCGATGAGCCCGTTTCTCGCGGACGCAAACCGTCATGCGGTCACCGCGGGGTTTGGATATCGCACCGGCGATTGGACGATTGACGGCTTTGGGGCGGTTCTGATCACGAGCGATCGAAGCACAGAGGGTCGCAGCAATGACGGGTTGAACGGATCGTACCGCGCATACGGTTCGTTTTATGGCGTCAACTTCGGGTATTCATTTTAGGAAGGAGGATCGATCATGAAGCGCATTTCTCTTATCGGTGGACTTCTTGCGGTCCTCGCCGTGGCCGCGAGTTGTTCGCTCGACCCCATTTCGAAAGGCCCGGCCAACACCGGTTCGATCAGTTTCGCCCGATTTCACGTTGTGGGAAACAGCCTGACGGCAGGGTTTCAGAGCGGCGGGCTTGTGGAGGGGTACCAGCGCGAAAGTTTCGGCGCAATGATTGCGCAGGCGGCTGGAGCCCCCACTTTTGAGGCGCCGTTTGTGTCCGAGCCCGGTTTGCCCCCCACGCTGTTCGTGGCGAGTTTTTCGCCGCTGACGATTGACACGCTGCCGGGTGCCGGGATGCCGATAAATACCTCCTTTCCCGGCATCTACAACAACCTCGGGGTGCCCGGAGCGACGGTTCACGACCTGCTCTTTACGCGGGTTGATCCGCTGACTCCGTACGGGCTCGTACTTCGCGATTCCGTTCAGTTCGGCGGGGCGACGGTGGCCGCGCAGGTAGCTTCTGCGCGACCGACCCTCACCGTTGTCTGGGCGGGGAACAACGACATCCTCGGTTCGGCGTCGGTGGGTACCGATGCGTTGCTCACTCCGACGGCGAATTTCATCACCGATTTTCGCGCACTGATGGACGATCTTGTGGCGGCTTCAGACAAAGTAGTGGCCGCAAACGTGCCGGACATTGCGGCCATTCCGTTTTTCACGACGGTACCGCCGATTGTCGTGGACCCGACCACCCGCGAGCCGGTTGTCGTCAACGGGCAGTTTGTTCCGCTGATCGGGATGGTGCAGGGGGTGGCGGGGCAGCTACCACCGGGTACTCTCGTTACGCTGCCCGCCGCGGGATTGCTCGGCCAGGGAATTGGCGTACCGACACAGCTCGGCGGTACCGGTCAGCCCCTGCCCGACGCTGTCGTTGTAGATCCGACGGAACTGGCCGGAATCCTCGCGCGCCTTGCCACATTTAACGCGGTAATCGACAGCGTGTGCGCCAATCGCGGAGTTCCCGTGGCCGATATGTTCGGGTTCTTCAACAACGTGGCAAAGAATGGCATAACGCTCGGTGGTGAGACGTTCACGACAGAATTCTTGTCGGGTGGCCTGTTCAGCGTGGATGGTGTGCATCCGTCGTCGCTGGGCTACTGGTTCGTGGCGAAACAATTCATCGGTGTGATGAACGCGGCGTACGGAGCGTCGATACCCGATCCGCACCTGCCCACGGGGCCGTTCCGTAATCTGGGTCTGGGCATGACGCCGAATCTCGTTGCCGCGTCGCGCATGTCCGCCAGGGATTTTAACGGGACGTGGCGTGCACTCGGCGTGGAGCCTCCCGCGTTCGCGCGCTAGGGCGACGCCTGAACGATTCAGCACGTATCTGCCGAACCATCGAGCAGGGTCCGCAACTTCGCGTTGCGGGCCCTGCTGCGTTGCGGGGGAGGGAGGCGGCGATCAGGAGTTGGCCATGGTAAAACGAATGCAGGAAGCGGCCTCCCGCAGAGCCTGTTCGACCGCGTCGGCGGTTGGGCGACGCGCAAACAAAAAGCCCGGGTAGATGGAACCATCCGGTAGCGGTGTAATCTCTCGTCCGGGGTTTGCCGTGATGCGTATTTCGTCAATTCCAGGCACGCGCGCTGCGCGTTCGACGCCGTCGATGCGCTCCACGCGGCCGGCCGCCGGGACCTGGAGCATGTATACCCCCGCCGCCGGGTTGGTTAGTGCCGGGGGCGCCTCGAGCAGGCCGAGCGCGTGCCGCAGGATCACGTCCTCGAGCGTTACTCCGCCGGCAAATTGGAGTACACGCGAACACAGCCCGCCGATCGATCGCGTGGCAATTTCGATGAGTTCCACCCGTTCGGCGCTTCCGCGCAATTCCGCGTGTATCGGCCCGTCGCGCACATCGAGTGCGGCGATGACCTCGCGGAGCCGGGCGAATGCACGTGCCCGGAACGGTTCGGGCAATCGGGACGGAGTGGTGTAGATGGTTTCGGGGAAAAATGGGCCGTTGAGGGGATCGGGTTTGTCGAACACGGTGATCACGTGCAGGGCGCCGTCGTGCAGTAATCCTTCGATCGCAATTTCGTCGCCGGGGACAAACCCCTCGACGAGCGCCCCCGTCGACGACACAGCGGCACCGAGTTCGATGCGTTCCACGCGGCGTATGGCGGCGGTCAGTTCGCGATCGTTGTCGGCGCGAATCACCCCGCGGCTGCCCGACATTGCCCGCGGCTTAACGACGACGGGGTATGTCATTGGACCAGGCAGCGCGGCCGGTTCACCGAAGCTGCAGATTGTCCAGGGCGGCTGGTGCACCCCGGTGCGATCGAATCGTTGTCGCATGCGGCATTTGTCGAGACAGCATTCCACGGATTCGAGCGAATTCCCCTGTAGCCCGAGTCGCGCGGCAATAGCCGCCGCAGCGCGCGTTGCCCCATCGTCGACCGCGACGACGGCGTGTACGGGAGAGTCATCGTGAAGCGTCTGGGCCGCGCGGACGGATTCATCCACGTCGGCAAAATCAAATGCTGGCAGCGAAGCGGGGGCAATATGTTGCAATGCGCTGGGCTCTTCGGATGCCACGGAGAGTGCGACGGGAAGCCGGCGCGCGGCCTCGATGAAGGCGCGTGCCCGGTACGTCGTGGTGGGAACGAGAAGCAAGAGTCGTCGTTCCATAAATCTTGTGGATCCGGCGGCTACTTCGATGCGGGGGCGTAATACGGATTGCGTCCGGCGGCATGATCGGTGGTGTCGAGTATTTCTCCCACTTCGGGAATTTCCTCCCGAATCGCCTTTTCCACTCCGTACTTGAGCGTGACGTTAATCATCCCGCACCCCTGGCACCCGCCGCCGAATTCGAGGAATACCGTGTTGTTGGACACGTCGAGTATTTCTACGTAGCCGCCGTGTGCCGACACCGCGGGGTTGATCGAATCGTCGAGGATGGACTGCACGCGGCGGCGCAATTCATCGGGCGGAAGCTGCGATTGGGCGACGATCGCGGCTATGGGGGGAACACCGCTTACGATGACATCGCGCAGAACCGCTCCCACACGAGCCACCCAATCGTCCCATGCTTCTCCGTCACGCAGCGTGACCTTGACGACATCATGGTTCACGAGAACCTCGGTGACGGGATCAAGGGCAAACAGGCCATCGATCAGCGGCGACCCCTGGCCCCGTTCGCGCGACGAAAAGAAAGCGGAGTGGTTTTCGTAGACGGGCTCGGTTGTCTGAAATGCGCACTGCTCAGGGTGCATCATCGACGGCCTCGCGGTGATGCCGAGCGTGCCGCCGCCGGGTTTTTCAAAATTCAGTGTAATCTCATCGCTCATCGGGACCTCCGTGCCGGTTCGTCGGCATCATAGCCAATAGTGTGACGGAGCGCAAACCCAACGCGGTACATCACGAAGCCGGACCCAACTGGCCGGGTGTCGGTTCGGCTCAGCAAAACCACGATTCGGTCAGACGGGGCACGTTGCCGTCAGCTGTGGCATGACCGCAGAATGACGTAATGCCGGGAGCACGCGCATATTTCCGGGAGGTGGCTCGTTTCCCGCGAATCAGCTCGCAGATACGGGCAAACGTGGCCGGAATCGGTGCTCCCGCGTCGGCGTCGCGTGCGGTACAATCTGCAATATGCACCTGGAGTTCGTCCATCTCCGGATCGGGGTGGACCCAGCGCCACGTAAATCGCTCCGTGTCAAATCCGCGCAACTGTCGTTGCATGTCGGGAAGATCGAGAAGCAGTGAGCCCGGAGGAAGGAGAAGCCGCAGCCCGTACTGTACCGGGTCGACGGCGTTGATCAGCCCTTCGCCGTCGATGACATTGACGATCTCACGCAGGCCCGCGCGTGTTTCCCAGGGGGTGAACGGGACGAACGATGGCCTTAGCGCAAGAGATCTGCGCCGAAAACTCCGAATTACCGAGAGAGCGTCGGCCCGCGTGTGCCCCTTGTGCAGGCGTTCGAGAACGACATTGCTGAACGACTCGATTGCGGACACAACAAATTGATTGCCGCAATTCTGCAACTCGTCAACCGTCGACGAGAATCGCTGCAGATGATCGATTCGCGCCGTGTAGTCAAACGTGATTTCAGGATGTGCTTTGTGCATCGCGCGCGCAATGATCAGCGCACGGCGCGGCGTGTTGAGAAAATCCGGATCGGCAAACGTGATATGGCCGGCGCCGCCGGCAACGAGTGCATCGATGTCGGTGAGCACGCCCGGTATTGGCAGGGCGTAGAACGTCCCCCGGTAGGCGGCGGGCAACGGGCAGTGGCGGCAAAGGTAGCGACAACCGCGCGTTGTCGCCGTGCTTGCTGCGGGAACGGTACGCGTTCCATCGGTGAATTGCACGTGCCCGCTGTGGCGGGGTACGGCGAGGCGATCCGGCGCTGCGGAAAGCACCGTGGCGCGATTGAGCCGGCGTGTCCGGCGGGCCTCCACGGACGTGCGTGCCGCAGCCGTGGGTACAAACCGCACGTTTCGCGGCAATACTCCGGTGGGGCGGCGAAAAACGGCGTGTGCCAGACGCACGAGGTCCCGTTCAAATTCCGCCCCGAGGCACGAGTCGGCGAATTCCCGCAGTCCTTCGCGGTTGAGCTCCGCATAGAGACCATAAAAAACAATGTGGGCTGCCGGATTGACGGACCGCACGTGCCGGGCGAGGCGTACGGCCAGACGAAGTGCCGTATGCATGGGCGCGGAAATCGCAACCAGGCAAGACGTTGCGATGATATCCTCATCCGGTGCGCAAACCGCGGTATCCGCGGCGTACACGGGAAATCCCTCAGCCTGAAGCACGCCGACCGGCCCGGCCAGACCCAGAGGAACATGGCCGAGTTCATAACACGACAGCAGCGCGATACGCGGGGTAAGTGATGATTCCGCTGACATACGCTCTCCCGATGGTTTCCCGCACGCGTGGACGATGCGGAGCCTGGACGGAGTATAGGGGACCGGTGGCCGGGAGGCAAACGACGTATTGGAGCGGGTGGCGGGCCCCGCGCACGCTCGCGTGTTGCTGCGGGTGGATTCCGGCGTTACGCATAGTTCGAGCGCGAGCCGTGTACCCCAATGGAGCCGCGGAATGATGCGTGCGCTTCCCGAGAAATTCCGTTGGCGGGCAGCGTTTGGAATGGCAACGATTCATCTGGTCGGATGAGAACGTGCGTAGCAACCGACGCGTCGTGCGCACGGCGGTTCGGTTCTGTTACGATGTATTTCCGGGGGCAATATGCATCCTACGCTCGATGTTGCGGTCGTGTCGTCAAAACAATTGCGTGACCTTAACGAGGACGATCGCCTGCTGATCGATGCGCTCCGGGCGCGCGGCCTGCGCTCGCGCGCGGTAGCGTGGCGGGGACAGCGGGTAAACTGGCCGGGGGTGGGAGTGGCCGTGGTGCGATCGACGTGGGACTACTCCACACGGCTGCCTGAGTTTTTGCACTGGGCCCGCGATGTGTCCCGCGTTTCCACGCTGGTCAACGGATTGGATGTGGTTCGCTGGAACACCGACAAAAGGTACTTGCTCGAACTTCAGAACAGAGGATTCCCGGTGGTGCCCACGCACGTGTTCGCACGGGGGAGCACCGCGAACCTCGATGAGGTGCTGTGCCGCATGGAATGGCCCGAAGGCGTGATAAAACCCGTTGTGTCGGCAGCGGCGCGCGATACATGGCGTGTAAGTCGGGGGGATCCCGGTTCCCAGAAGCGATTTTCCGATCTGTTGCGACGGCAGGCGATGATGGTGCAACCGTTTCTGGCGCACATTCTCGACGACGGCGAAGTATCGTTGATGTTTATCAACGGATCGTACACACATGCGGTACGCAAACGGGCACGTCCGGGGGACTATCGTGTGCAGGACGACCATGGCGGGACCGTGCATGATTTCGACCCGAGTCCCGATTTGATCGCACGCGCGCAAGATATCGTGCGGGCGGTTCCGGCGGAACCCCTGTACGCACGTGTGGATCTTGCGCGCGACAGCAGCGATGAATACCTTTTGATGGAACTCGAAGTTGTCGAGCCCGAAATGTTTTTGCGCTACAGCGCGGCGTCGATCCAGGCGTTTTGCGATGCGCTCGTCGTGCGTCTGTGAGCTATGCGGCGAGGGTTTCGCAGCGGAAGCGATTGATGTATACTGCGCGCGTAACCCGAACCGGGAGGTATGGATTGGATCCGCAGGATTACCACGCGATTCGGCCGGCAGTACTCAAATCTGGAGTGTCGTTGGATGACATTCCGGACGTGTCGGCCGAGGCGCACGACCCTAATAATTCCCGCCCCATCCACGGGCGCGCGCTGATATTCTGGGATCCCGCGCACCCTGGCCGCAAGCTCGACGCGATCGACACCGACCAGATTACTCCGGCGAAGGATTGCGTATCTGAAAGCCTCGATGAAATCGACCGAAAATGGAAAGAGGGCACATTTCGTTACTTGATGCCGGATTTCCGGGATCGTGTGCATCGCGGGGAGACATTTCTCATTGCGGGGGACCGATTCGCGATTGGTTCGTCGCGCGAGATGAGCCCGGCCGGACTACTCGCCGTGGCGGAGGAGAACGGGTTCGAGCTGGTTATCGTATGCGGTGACAACATGGGGGATATTTTTCGTCGCAACGCGTTGAGCCTCGGGCTTCAGGTCGTGCAATCGGCACAGGCCGTCGCGGATGCGCAGGACGATGACGAATTTACGTTTGACCCCGACACGCGCGAACTGCGCAACGAGACGCAACAGAAATCGTACGAACCGGTAGCCCTCAGTTCCAAAGAAGACGAAATCCGGCGGTCGGGGGGGATAATTGCCATCGGGCGGCGCGAGTTTCGCCAATCTGTCGGGCGCGTGCCCGAACTGCACTGGCCCGACCCGGAACAGGCCCGAAACATGACGACCACCGAGCAGATTGTCTGGGCGCACCGTCTCGATCGGGACGCCCGGGTGGAACCGGGGAACACTGTGCGCGTATATGCGGATCTCTTGCCGGCGTCGGACGGGACGGCCCCATTCGCCATCCATACGTTTAATCAAATTACAGGTGGCGATCGTATCGATCCCCGGCAGATTGCCATCGCCAATGATCATTTTGTCTTCACAGGTGAGTCGAGCGATGATGCGCAAACCAGTATTGGTAAAGCATTTGCGCGACGTCATGGAATTCGAAAACCGTATTACGCCACACCGGGAGACGGGATCTTTCATTTCTATTTTCCCGAGCAGGGTCTGATCATGCCCGGACAGTTCATCCCCGGCGCAGACTCGCACACCAGGGCCTACGGCGGTTATGGCGCGGTGGGCATCGGCGTGGGATCAACGACGCTCGGTTTTGGATGGTCGACGGGCTACGTGTACTTCACGCCGGCGAAGGCCCGGCGTGTGGTGTTCACGGGAAAACTGCAACCCTGGGCTACAGGCAAAGACATCGTCCTGCGATTGCTTGCCGGGTGGGGAGCGCGACAGGCGCAGGGAATGTCGGTGGAACTCGTCGATCGCGACAGGGGAATCCCGATGGCCTACCGACATACCATCGCCAATATGATGGCGGAAGCGGAATCGCTGAACGGAGTTTTCGCGGCCGACGATGTGACCTACGCGTGGTATCGAGACAAGGGTATGGCGAATCTGCCGTACCCCCGGCTTGTGCCGGGCGAAAATGCCCACTGGGAAATCGACGAAACGTTTGCCCTGGAAGATGTCGTTCCGATGATCGCGCGCCCGTTCAGTCCCGGTAACGCGCAACCTGCGGCGGATGTAGCTCGTGAGCGCATCAGATTCGACAAGGCATTCATCGGATCGTGCACCAACGGCAGCTACGACGATCTCCTCCAGGCTGCGATGGTGGTTCGTGCAGCGAAAGGAGCAGGGGTCACGAAAGCGCACACTCCGTTTATTGTGTTTCCGGGTTCGCGCGGCGTCCGCGAGCGGATCGAGCTGGCCGACGAGCGTCTCGACGGCGAATCCGTGGCCGGGACGCTGCGATCGGTGGGCGCGCAGATCCGCGAGTCGCGGTGTGGCCCCTGTTTTGGGCAGGGACCCGACGCACTACGAACGGGTGAGCGGGCGATCACTTCGTTCAATCGGAACTGGCGCAATCGCATGGGGATCGGTGGCGAAGGATATCTTGCGAGCCCGTCGGTTGTGGCGGCGTCCGTGCTGGTTGGCTACATGGCTTCTCCGGAAGAGCTGGGCCTGCAGTGGAACCCCGAGGTGTTCGCGGTGTAGCGAACGCGGAAGGGATGGCGTGGCGCCCAGGCGTCGGCGTGCCGGTCGGACCGGGCCGGGAAGCGCATTGCGGTTGCCGGAGGGGACCGACGCGCGGGCGTGTCTCCGGGAACGGGCGCTTGCGCGGTCGGAAAGGTGGATGGATGGAATATCGTTTTTTGGGTAGATCGGGGCTGAAGGTTTCGGCGCTCTCGCTGGGCGCGTGGGTTACGTATGGGTCCCAGGTGGGCGAGGACGTGGCGTACGAATGCATGAGCGCGGCCCGGGAGGCGGGGGTGAACTTCTTCGACAACGCCGAAGCGTACGCGTCGGGTGGTGCCGAAGAAGTAATGGGGAACGTGGTGCGACGCGCGGGATGGGAGCGGTCCGACCTGGTGATCTCGACCAAGATTTTCTGGGGAGGGACCGGGCCCAACGACCGCGGTCTTTCGCGTAAACACGTCATTGAGGGGATCAACCGGTCGCTGCGCAGGCTCCAGATGGATTACGTCGACCTGGTGTACTGTCATCGCCCCGACCCGGATACTCCGCTGGAAGAAACGGTTCGCGCGATGAACTGGATCATCGATCAGGGGAAAGCGTTTTACTGGGGTACGAGCGAATGGAGTGCCGACGAAATTGTGCAGGCCCACGAAATCGCCGGTCGCGAGCATCTCGTCGGCCCACTTATGGAGCAGCCACAGTACAACATGCTTCATCGAGATCGCGTCGAAGTGGAATACGAGCGCCTGTACCGCGAGATGGGCCTGGGGGTCACCGTCTGGAGCCCTCTGGGAAGCGGGATATTGACCGGAAAATATGATAACGGCGTGCCCGACGGCACGCGCGTGCATTTACCGGGAATGGAATGGTTGCGCGACCAGCTTCTCGGGGACGACGGCCAGGCGAACCGGCAGCTGGTTCGCGATCTGCGCCCGCTAGCCGAGGAACTGGAGTGCACGCGGGCACAGCTTGCCCTCGCCTGGTGCCTGAGAAACCCGAACGTAAGCAGCGTGATTACTGGTGCGTCCCGACGCGAGCAGGTGGAAGAAAACCTCGGTGCGCTGGACGTTGCCGGACGATTGACTCCGGAAACGATGGTACGTATCGATGACGTGCTGGGTAACCGGCCCGTGCCACGCGCGACCTATCGTTAGGCGAGGCCACGCCGCCAGCCGGCAAGACGCCCCGGCGCCTCATGGCAGCCGGCACGCGAGCCATGCGACGATTACCAGGCTGCCGCGACAATGGGAATAAAAAGATCCCGGGCGGGGCTGCCCGGGATCCTGTATTTGGTGCGCCCGGAACCGAACGCACAAGTGGAGACCGATTGCCCAGAAGGGCAATAATAGACTGTAGCAAACATCGTCTCGGGGTTCAAGTCGCAAATTCAGACATGTCGATAACCAGTTGGAATATAAAAAGATAAGATCGGACGCAAGTTTCTCCAGGTTTGTCCGACGAGTTTGACAGGTAGCAGGCCTTGTGGTATGCAAGGCCTGCGCGAATGCCCCGGTCGCCGGCGCAGCCATCCAGGCGTGCCGTATGCCTGACCGGACAGGAAAGAAATGACGCATCAAACTTCGAATGAAGAGCGCGAGATGATGCCGTTGCAGGAAACACGCCTTGCCGATGCATTCCGGCGCTGGGGGTACCTGATGGCGGACCTCGACGACATGGGCCGGATGGACCCGTACGTTCACCCGGACCTCGAGGACGCGATGCGCATATCCCCCGACGATGTGGTGGAACGGTGGAAATCCACCTATGCGGGAGATATTGGATTTGAGTTCATGCACGTACGAGATCGGGAACGAGTTTACTGGCTCCGCGATGCCGTCGAGAACGGTCCGCCTCCGGCGGATTCTGATTTCATCTTGCGCCGCTTGCTTGAGACCGAACTTTTCGAGCGCTTTTTGCACGCGCGCTACGTTGGCAGCAAGCGTTTCTCCATAGACGGGGTTGCCGGGATTATTCCACTTCTTGATTCGATCCTGGATACCGCGGCATCCGAAGGGGCGCAGTTCCTGTATCTGGGGATGAGCCACCGCGGTCGGCTGAACGTCATGCGCAACATTGTGAACATCTCACGCGAGCAAATGTTCGCGGGTATGGAAGACGTCGACCCACGCAGCGTGCTCGGTAGTGGTGACGTCAAGTATCACCTGGGAGCGACCGGTAGCTACACAACCGTTTCCGGTAGGAAAATGGAGATTCATCTGAGCACAAATCCGAGTCATCTCGAAGCGGTGGACGCGGTGCTCATGGGCCGGGTGCGCGCGCGCCAGGAACGTTGCGGGAAAGATGGGGTGAACGTGATGCTGCCGGTGTGTTTGCACGGCGATGCGGCAATCGCGGGGCAGGGCGTTGCCTCGGAAGCACTGAATTTTGCGAACATCCCGCAGTATACCGTCGGGGGAACGGTACATGTGATCGTCAACAACCTCCTGGGCTTTACTGCCGAACCGTGCGAACTGCACTCGAGCCGATTTGCGTCGGATGTGGCGTTGCGGCTGCCCATACCGATTATCCACGTCAACGGCGAGCGTCCCGAGGCAATTTGGTGGGCGGGATATCTTGCCGCGCGTTACCGCTACCGCTTTAAGAGTGACGTGGTTGTGGATCTGGTGGGGTATCGCCGCTATGGGCACAGTGAGGTGGAAGATCCGACGACAACACAGCCCTTGTTGTACGAGAAAATCAAGTCACACCCGCGCCTCTACGAGGTGTATGCGGCCAGTCTGGGCGTGGCGGATCAGGAACTCTCGGCGGCGCACGACGAGGTGATGGCGCGGTTCTCACAGGGGCAGGAACTTGGCCGGGCACAGTCGCAACGCCCTGTATTTCATACGCTGCCGAGCTTCTGGGGCCACTTTTATGGCGGGATGTATGAGTCGCGCAGCGAAGTACGTACCGCGGTGGCCCCCGATACGATTGGCCGCCTCGCGCGTCACCTCACGAGGGTTCCCGACGGGTTCCACATTCATCCGAAGGTTGAAAAGCTCCTCTTGCATCGAAAAGAAATGGCTGCGGGAAACCGGCCGGTAGACTGGGGAATGGCCGAAGCACTGGCAATGGCGTCGTTGCTCGACGAAGGAGTTCCGGTTCGACTCGCCGGGCAGGATAGCCGCCGCGGCACATTCAACCATCGTCATGCCGCGTGGATCGATATTTCCACCGGCACCCCGTACGTGCCTCTTGCCCATCTCGCCGACGACCAGCCCCATTTTGAAGTGGTGGACAGCCCGCTCTCGGAGGCAGCGGCGATGGGGTTCGAGTACGGGTACAGCCGGGAGTACCCGGATGGTCTCGTCTGCTGGGAAGCCCAGTTCGGGGATTTTGCCAATGGGGCACAGATTATCATCGATCAGTTTGTGACCGCGGCAGAGGACAAATGGAAACTGCTAAGCGGACTCGTGTTATTGCTCCCGCACGGTTATGAAGGCCAGGGGCCGGAACATTCGAGTGCGCGCGTGGAGCGATTCCTACAACTTGCCGCGCAAGATAACGTGCAAGTTTGCCAACCGTCATCGTCCGCCCAATATTTTTATCTCCTGCGTCGCCAGGCCTTACGACGGTGGAGAAAACCTCTGATTTGTTTTACGCCCAAAGGCGCGTTGCGCGCCGTGCCTGCGTGCTCCTCCGTAGGCGAATTATCCGAGAGCTCATTTCATACAGTTGGCCTCGACCCTGACGCACGCAACCCAAAGGTTATTCTTCTGTGTGCCGGGAAGATCAGTCATGAGCTTCGTGCCGAGCGTGCAGAACGCAACGCGTACGATCGCGCTATTCTTACGCTCGAACAATTTTATCCGTTTCCCGAAGCAGAACTGGCACAGGCGCTGGATGCGTTTCCTGATGCCGATCGAATTATCTGGGTGCAGGAAGAGCCGGCCAATATGGGGGGGCTTGCATTTGTGCGCGAAAAGATTCGCCCGGTTGTCGGCAACCGCAAAATGACAGCCATCAAGCGGTATGAAAGCGCGAGCCCGGCCACGGGGTCGGCGCGTGCTCACGCGTTGGAGCAAAAGATGTTGATACGCCTGGCGTTCGCGTGATCTCAACCCGAACAACGCGGCGGGAGCAACCAATCCGCCGGCCGGCGTGTTCCATTACTCGCGCACGCGCAACATCGAGAGCAGCGGTGCGATGGAATCCATCTGTTCGAACTCCATCACACAGTCGTAAACCGCCTGCACGCGATCGCTATCCATGTCGGGAGCGGCCAGGGAGCCGAATTTTTGCAACAGACTCGGGCGATCGAGTGGCGACGTCCAGTGCCCGCGCGGGAATTCCACGAATTCCTCTATCGATTTGTTCGAACGGGTCGTAACCGTCACGTGGTTGGGTTGTTTTTCCGGGAACATCGCCTCGTAGGAGGGCTCGGCGAGGACATGGATGCGTGCCAGAAACGATCGTATCAGCGGATCGTCGATTGCCTGCGATGTGAACTCGGCGGGCGTGACCTTGCCACGTGCGCAGGCGGCGGCGAGGCACCAGGGTAGACTGTGATCGGCGGTTTCCTTGGAGCGGGGGTTGTATTTGGACGGGTCCGACAGGATGTCCGCGGCGCGGGCGATTGTGCGTACGGTTACCGTTTGGATCTGATCCGGCGTAAGTGCTTCGCGCGCGATAATATTGAGAAGCGCGGTGATGGGGGCATGGGTGAGGGCCTCTGTGGGAAACGCTTTCATGCCGCAGCGCGTGACGTGAAAGTCGCTGCCGAGACCGGACGTGAGCGCATCGGGTTTCCATCCCTCTCCGAGGCAGTGCATCAATCCTTCCTTGCCGTCAATCACGTGTTCCGGTCCGGTATATCCGCTTCGCGCCAGGAGTGCTGATTCCACACCGGCCGCGGTGGCCATCGGGTCGGCTGTATTTTTCATCATGGTGAGCTTGCCGGCTGCCACCGATCCTGTAGTAGCGTGCGATGACCCGCAGATACCCGCTGCGTGTACCATCTGCCCTTTGGTGAGCCCGAGGATTCTGCCCGCTACGAACGGTGATGCGAATTGTGTCAGCGTGGCGTGGTGCCACCCTCGCTCCCGGATTCCAGGAAACGCAAATTCGCACAGTCGCATCGCTATCTCGTACCCGATCACGATTGCGGTGAGCAACTCCTGGCCGTTCGCGCCGACATATTCGCCGGTCGAGAGCGCGGCAGGGATTATGTCGCTCGGGTGGGAAGGATCCTGCATCCAGTAGATGTCGTTGTAGTCCATTACGCGGACAAGCAACGAATTAATCAATGTGGCCTGCACCACGGATAGCCGTGTTCCGGTTCCCAGAACTGTCGCCTGCGGGTTTCCCCCGAGTTCCCGAACCACATCGAGATAGATGCCCGGGTCGTGCTGTTTGAGCCCTCCGAGGGAGCAGCCGAGACTGTCAAATATTAGTCGGCGCGCGGCGCCCCGGGCGCCGTCAGGAATGTCTTCGAAACGCAACGTGGTGGCGAATTGTGCAAGCCTGGCGGTCAGCGTGGACATGGAAAAAGTCTCCCAGTTTGCGATACGGGGGAACGGCAGCAGGTCACGATGGTAGCACAGCGCGAAGGCGCTGTCTACGCGGGGCCGATGGCCAGGGGGAGGGTCGTGCCGGTCGGGAAATATTTTCCGCTCACACGTACTGGACGCGCAAAATTTCTTGCGTATCGTGCGTGAATCTTGCTTGCACCGACGTAAGTAACGGAACCGGGACCCGTTACACATCTTGTCGGGTTTGCCAATGATTCACGAAGCTCTACACAAACTCCGCCGCAGTTTTCCTGCGAAAATTATTCTGCTCGTGGTGAGCAGTGTGATTATGACGTCGATGGTGGTGGGAATTGCTACCACGCGGGGTACCAACACATTCTTGCGGGTAAAGACGAGTGAAAAGTTTCCGTCGCTGCTCGCGGGCGCCAAATCCAAGGTCAGGAGCTGGTACATGTGGCAGTTCCGCGACATCGAGCGCCTAAGCCAGGCAAGCACGGTACTTACGTACGTAGCTCACGGACGCGGTCACAGTGATCCACGTGGGTTGCGGGAACTGCGCCGCTACCTCGAATACGTCCGCGGAGATTTTGCAATCTACGAGTCCCTCTCGATCGCATGGGCGAATGGCGACCTCATCGCGACAAGCGACTCTTCGGGATCCAACGAGGACGTCACGATGCTGGATCCGAGAGTACGCGACTGGGTGGAATCGAGCCCCGATGCACCCCATTTCACGGCAGCGCAGTTCGACACGGAGCACCACCGCGTTGTGCAATGGATTCTGGTGCCCATCAGAAGGAATGACCAGGTTGTGGCATGGGCGATCGCCCGTATTAATTTGCGACAGCTCGAACTGGTGCTCGAGGAAATTCACCTGGACCCGGCGGGTGATCTCTTCCTTCTGGACTCACAGGGTAGATTTGTGACCCATCCTCGCCGCGGGTCGAGTGATTTGCGCACGACATTCGCCATGCAAGTGCCGACACGTCAGGTAGGTCCCGTCACCGTGGAAACGAGGCGCAGCTACAACGGCGATGACGTATTCCACAGCAAAGTGTATCTCGAAGAGCTGGGATGGTGGCTGGTATACGAAGAGGACTATAACGCGGCCATGGCACCTGTCATCCGCGCACAACGGCGGTCGTGGTTGGCCGTATTGATCGTAATGGCGATGGCCGGGCTCGCGGCATTTCGCGTAGCCAAGTCGATACTGCGTCCAATTTCTGATCTCACGCTCGGCGCGCGCCGCATCAACGAAGGTCTCGTGGCGGTAAAAATCCGGCGCGGCGTGGACGATGAGATCGGGTATTTGATCGACACATTTAATGAAATGGCCCGACAAATAAGTCTGTCCCAGGCCGAGTTACAGTACCGCAACAAGCAGCTGAATACGCAGAATGAAACGCTTGAAACCGTCAATGAAAAGCTGGAGCAACTCTCGGTTACAGACGGGCTGACCGGACTGTTCAACCACCGCCATTTCTGGAACCTCTTGAATAACGAACTCGCAAGGGTAACGCAGTATTCCGGATCGCTTGCGCTCATCCTCATCGATCTTGACGATTTCAAGCGAATCAACGACCAGTTCGGACATTCAGTCGGCGATCTCGTGCTGCAGTCTGTTGCCCGTGTTCTCATAGAGGCTGTGCGCGACACGGATATCGTTTCACGCTACGGAGGAGAGGAATTCGTAGTTCTCCTGCCGGATACCGATTTGGATGGACGGGGGGTAGAGCAGATCGCCGAGCATGTTCGGCGGGCTGTCGAAGGCATTCGCTTCAAAGTACCCGATACGGATATTTCCGTGCGCATAACAACCAGTATCGGGGTGTCGGTGTATTCGGGAAATCGCCGGGACTTCTTCAACGACGCTGATCGCGCACTCTATCGTTCCAAGGCCGAAGGAAAAAACCGGGTCCACTACGCGTTTGACGCTGCGGAGTAAGAATCGGTGGCGGACGGAACGGCGCCGGGCAGTGGCATGAGCGATGTGGCAATGCCTGTCTGCCCGGAGAGCGCGGCCGGGAGGCAATCGGAGACGTTAGCGCACCAGGGAGCGATGAACCCAGCCATCTGTGCCCGACCGTGTGCGCACATGATACCATTCGCCTTTGAGTTCCAGCTGCGTCACCACAACACCGTAATCCAGGTGCCCCAGTACATCATACTTTGATGAGGGTCCGCCGCGGAGGTTGGCGCGGGATACGGACACGACAAGCGCCGGGCCCACTACCTCGCGCAACATCCTCCGGTCAGTTCGGTGGAGCATTCGCGTGGCACGGTTGGCATAATACACCGCTGCGGTGTAGTTCTGCTTGGTGACGAGCCGGTCCGCAGTTTGGATGAACTTGTCGACCTGGGCCGACAACTCGCGTGCGTAGGCGGTCGTATCCGACTTGATCACGCGTTCCCGTAGCAGCCTCACCTCAGCGATCGCGCTCACGGCGGATGCCCGTGATTCTTCGCGCATCAGACCCCGCTCAATGGTAACAAACTGGCGCTCGGCGTAATTGAGGTCGGAACGTGTCGACTCGAGGTCGGCACGCACACCGGCGATGATCTCGTCGCGTTGGGCCAATTCCGCCCGGGTCTTGGCAAGGTCAAGCTGTTGGGATTGCGTCTGTTTCTGCAGTTGGACGAGGCGGGCCTGCAACGCGCGGTAGGACGCCGACGCGGTAGACGTCGAATCGTCCGGAGAGCCGAGTGCACCGTGGGGAGCCATCCACTGGCAGGCACCCCAAAGCGGCAGCATGAGCAGCGTGAATGTGAGCAGGAGAGGATATCGGGTCGATCGGGCGGCCATGGCACGCCGGCAGATGCAAGAGGTATGCCCGCGACCTCCCGTGCCATTGGTCCGGAGAGCGCGTCCGTTGCCCGGGACTACCGGATCGCGAAGGCAGGGGTCAGTGCGACGTTATGATCCGGCCCAATGCCCGCCAGCTTCGGAATATCGAGGTGGCCGCGACCACCTTAAAAACGGCTCCCGGCAGAAAGGGAAGGAGTCCGACGCGTAGTGCCTGCGCCAGGTCGTGCGTGTAGAACAATGCCAGATGCGTAACGCCCATCGCGAAGATGACGATGGTGCCGAGCGTGAAGACCCCGACATGCCAGGCCAGACGATTTGAGCGACGAATCAGGGTCGATACGAGAACGGGCGTCACGACGAACGAGAAAAGGAACCCGCCCGTTGGACCGGTGAACACTCCCAGGCCGGCCGCCCCGGTCGCGAATACAGGAAGTCCAGCTGCGCCGACGCCGGTGTACAGCACCTGACTCGCTACGCCGCGTTTTCCCCCGACGACCGCGCCGGCGAGCAGAACAAAAAGAGTCTGCAGTGTAATCGGTACGGGCTGAATCGGAATCACAATGTGCGCGCCGACCCATGTGAGTGCGGCGAATGCGAGCACGGTGAGACTCGTCAGCGCCAGACGGCGCAGGCCGGTCGTGCGGGTGTCCGTAGCGTGTGCCGGGATTACGGTACTGGCATTCATCCAATTGCTCCTCGCAGATCGAGTTGCCCATTGTAGATCGACGCCGAGGATGGCAGAGAGGCGCGCGCGGAGTCAACTTCAATCCGACGTATCACGACGGACGGATCCCGGATCCACGAGGGATTCGACGAACGTCGCGGCGTCCGGCTCGATTCCCAGGCAATCGGCACGGCAGGCGCCTTCGAGCCAGCTGGCCGAACCTCCCGCGCGGAGGGGATCGCCCCAGGGCCCATGCCGCCGGCCGTGGTTGCGCTCGGGAAGTATTGCCACTGGCTTCCAGCCCCGACCCGCGGCTGGGGAAATATCGTGAAGGGGATGGTCCCCCGCGTAGAGGATGTTCCGCGGGCGGCAATCGAGGATACTCTCCAGCTCGGCGGCCGTACCCCCGGCGACCACGCGACACGCGCCACGCACGGAGATCGACTCGAATCGGCGGCCCCGGGCACCCGTTGCATGGAAGAATTGTGGTTTCGTTGCCCCGGTGACGACAGTATGAAACACGTCGTACCAGTGCGGGAGTGTGTGCCCGTCGAAGAGGTAGTCGAGAAGCGCGATGGTGTACGCGGGTTCGGAATTGGTCAGAACAAACAGCGAGCGTCCGGTCGCGCGCAGCATATCGAGGTGGGCGCTGGAGATCGTCAACGCGCGGACGCAGCTCGCCGTTTCGGCAAGGATATATTCTTTTAACGTGCCCCGCGTGTGCACGGCATCGAGCTGCTCGCGTACCGTCCGACACAACGCGACGAATTGTGCCGCCGTCGGCGGGACACCGGGTGCAAGGGCAGGGAACAGGGTTGCCGTTACCATATCGAAGGCAGAACCGACGATAAAACAGGCCGGCCATTTCGGCGTGAGAGTGCGTCGTGTGGGAGAGGTGGATGCGGGGGCGAGTGATCCGCGGGGCGCCTCGAGAAGAACGCGCCCGAATGCGTCGGTTTTGCACAGCGTGCCGCTCACGAGATCGATAAAAAGGCCGCGAACGATGGGTTCGCCGGGGTATCGCCGCGGAAGCTGGCCGGCGCGCGGCAGGTTGTGGTGGATGAGCCGGCTGCGGGTTTCACGCCACGCCACAGCATTGACGACGCAGTCGTTGTAGACGGCGAGCGTATGATCCAGATCAAATCCGACCGCGCGCGCCAATAGCCGACGCAGCGCGTGCCCAGGCCCCGTCAACGTGTGGTTGCATTCCCGTGCGCCGTCACGATCGCGCGTTCCATGGCTGCGGCCGCGGCCTGGATTTCGTCGTCGGTGTGGGCCAGGGAAATGAAATTTGCTTCGAATTGTGACGGCGGAACGTAGTAGCCGGCATCGAGCATCGCGTGGAAGTAACGCCCGAATGCGCCGGTGTCACAGGCCATCGCGTCATCAAAATGCTCTACACGGCCCGAGTGGAAGAATAATGTGAACATCGAACCAACGCGCGCGAAGGACACCGTATCGGCATGCTTCTGGAGCACCGCCGCCAGACCTTGCTCGAGCTGCGTGCCGAGGGCTTCGAGACGGTCGTACGCGCCGTGCGCCCGCAATGCCCGGAGGGTAGCGATTCCGGCGGCCATAGCGGCGGGATTTCCGGAAAGTGTTCCCGCCTGATATACATCTCCCGACGGGGCTACGCGCTGCATGAGGTCGGCGCGTCCCCCGTACGCGCCAACGGGCATCCCCCCGCCGATGATTTTTCCAAGTGTGGTCAGGTCGGGCGCGACGGCAAAGCGCGCCTGCGCTCCGCCGCGCGCGACGCGAAAACCGGTCATGACCTCGTCGAAAACCAAGAGAGCCCCGTGCGCGCTGCACACTGTGCGCAGCCCCTCGAGAAAGCCCGGTTTGGGTGCGACGACACCCATGTTGCCGGCCACGGGTTCCACGATGATGCACGCGATGTCATCGGGCGTCGCGCGGAACGCTTCACGGACAGAGTCGAGATCGTTGAATCGGCACAGTACGGTGTCAGCGACAGAACCGGGCGTTACTCCAGGGGAAGATGGCGTGCCCGCGGTAGCCAGACCGCTTCCGGCTGCGACGAGCAAGGCGTCGTGATGCCCGTGATAACACCCGCTGAATTTGATGACACGATTGCGGCCCGTGCACGCACGCGCCAGACGGATGGCGCTCATGGTGGCTTCGGTTCCCGAGTTCACCATACGTATTTTCTCGATCGAGTTGACGGCGTCGCACACCTCCGCTGCCAGCTCCGTCTCGGCGGTGGTTGGCGCTCCGAACGTCCAACCGCGATCCACTGCGCTGACAATGGCGTCGTGCACGGACGCGTTGGCGTGTCCGAGGATCATGGGCCCCCACGATCCTACAAAATCCACGTAGTCGTTGCCGTCCAGGTCAACCAGGTGGGAACCGCGTGCCGATGCAATAAATCGCGGCGTCCCGCCAACCGCACCGAATGCACGCACAGGGCTGTTTACGCCGCCCGGCATGCGCGCGCACGCCGCGGCAAACGCTTCGTCGCTGGCTGCAATCGAGCTCGGCTTCATCGACTCTCCTCGCGTAGCACGCGGGCGGCGTCGGGGGCGAAGTAGGTGAGCACGCCGTCGGCGCCGGCGCGGAAGATTGAGCCGAGAACTTCCATCATTACCTTTGTACCGTCAATCCAGCCGCGGTCCGCGGCGGCACGGACCATACTGAACTCGCCGCTCACGTTGTACGCGAGGACGGGAACGTGGACACAACGCTTCACCTCGGTAAGGACGTCCAGGTAAGCCATCGCGGGTTTGACCATTACCATGTCGGCACCCTCATCGATGTCCATTTTGACTTCCTTGATCGCTTCGCGTGCGTTGGCCGGATCCATCTGATACGACTTGCGATCTCCTTGCCGGGGCGCGGATTCTGCGGCGTCGCGAAACGGGCCGTAGAACGACGAAGCGTACTTGGCAGCATAGGACAGGATGGGAATCTTCAAAAATCCTGCTTCGTCCAGGGCGTGGCGCACATGTCCGATTCGCCCGTCCATCATATCGCTGGGCGCGACGACGTCGGCTCCGGCGCGGGCCTGGGCGAGCGCGCCTGCCGCGAGCAGTTCGAGCGTGGCGTCGTTATTTACGTCGCCGTCCTCGAGCACTCCGCAGTGACCGTGGTCGGTGTATTCGCACATGCACAAATCCGTGATCACCAGAAGCTCCGGAAACCGTTTCTTGATTTCACGGACCGCTTGCTGAACGATACCGTCGTCGCTGGTGGCGTCGTGACCGACGGGGTCCTTGGCATCGGGTATACCGAAAAGGATAATCCCGCCCAGACCGAGTTCCAGTGCTTCCGCGCAGCGTGGCAAAAGGCGATCGATGCTCAACTGATACTGGTCGGGCATCGACGGAATTTCATTCTCCACGCCCGTTCCGGGTCGAACAAAAAGAGGGTAAATCAGTTGCGACGGCACAAAACGGGTTTCACGCACAAGACGCCGGACGGCCGGGTTGTAACGCAGGCGTCGGCCGCGATGTACTGGAAATGCCATAATTCTTAGCCTCCGGATGAAATGATTCGCGTCACCGCGTCGGCCAGGCCGCGGTTCGTGTGAACTTCTGCACTGTGCACCAATCGATATCCTTGTTGCTGCGCGACTGCCGCGGTGGCGGGCCCGATACACACAACGGGTATTATATTTCGAATTCTGCTGACCGGTTCTCGCGGGTATACGTGGGCGAAGTAACGGGCAGCCGATGCGCTTGCGAAGGTTACCACGTCCGGATCCGGATCGGGGAAATCCCGTGGCACTTCCGGGTCCGCGGCATAGACGGTAAATTCTTGCACCGCAGGCCCAAGTCCCCGACGAATGGTCTCGGTCGCGTCACGGGCCCGCGGAAAGATAACCGTTTGACCTGTCCGTATCAGGTTCGACCCACGAATATCATCGACGAGTCCACGCGCCGTATGCACCCGGGCCACCAAAGTGGGCTCCACGCCCGATGTCACAAGAGGTTCTCCGGTCCCCGGACCTACAACGGCGATCGACGATGCCGCCAGACGAGACGGGGACACATCGATACGCGCGCACGCGTTGAGAAGCGCCCGGGATCCATTGCGGCTGGTGATCACGAAGACATGACGGTCGGGGTGGTGTGCGGCGCGCAAGACCACTTCGTCGAATGCCGCGGACGGGTGAAACGTGATGCGCACCGCGGGCATCCGCACGGGCAGGGCACCCCGACTGGCCAGCACATCGGCCAGCCCGGCGGAATCATCACGGGGCCGGGTAACCCCTACACGGATTCCGCTCAGAGGCTTGCCTTCAGGCGTTTTTCCGGCGCGCGGACGCGAGGATTTCATCAATACCGCTCTCCACGAGACGATCGGCCAGGCGCGCGGCCACGTCGAGGAATTGTTCGGCCGGGCCTTCCACGGCATCGTTGACAGCCGGGTAACCCGTTTCGTTCGAAGCGAATGCGACGATGCGGATTACACCATTCGCCAGCCGTGCATGGATTCCAACGGGCGCGTTGCATCCGGTGTCGAGTCGTCTCTGGACGACGCGTTCGGCGCGGCAGCACGTGGTCGCTTCTTGATCGTTCACCGTGCGTGCGAGGAGATCAAGAACCCGCCGGTCCCGTTCACGGCATTCGACACCAAGTGCGCCCTGGCCGGGCGCCGGTATGAACAGATCGGTGTCGAAGAGCTGGGTAATTCGCGCCGCGAGACCGAGGCGCCGCAACCCGGCCGCCGCCAGGAGGATGGCGTCGTATTCCCCGGCGTCAAGTTTTTGGATACGGGTGGGGACATTCCCGCGGATCGGGACAGCCGCCACGTCCGGCCGGTTTTTTGCGAGCTGGGCGAGGCGGCGAAGGCTCCCGGTACCGACCCGGGATCCCGCGGGGAGCGCCCCGAGCACCGGCCCGGTGGAAACAAGCGCATCGCGCGGGTCTTCGCGGGCGCCGATTGCCCCGAGGGTCAGACCATCGGGGAGCATGCTGGGTAAATCCTTGAGGCTGTGCACGGCGATGTCGATTCTCCCCGCGAGCAATTGTTCTTCGAGTTCGTGGGTGAACAGGCCTTTGCCGCCGATGGCGGGCAGCGGCGAGGTGCGGTCACGATCTCCGCTCGTGTCGATCTCTACCACCTTGCACGATACTCCGGCCCCGTTCTCGATCAAGTCGCGTACATGTCTGCTTTGCGCCAATGCCAGATCGCTGCGGCGGGACCCAATTCGAAGCGGGCTATTCATCGTCATCATTCTTCAACTCAAAGAGCCGGCGGAGCGCTTCGGCAACATACGCGTCCTCGCCGCGGTCCGCCGACCGTTTCAGCTCCACGGTGGGGTCGTGGAGAAGCTTGTTGATGATGGCGTGGGAGAGTGCTTCCATTTGCGGGTGTATCGACTCGGGGATCTTGTGCCGGAAATGTTCGAGTTCGCGTGCCCGTACCTGCTCAAAATGTCGTCGCAATGAAACAACCGTCGGAGTGACCCCAAGCGAACGATACCATCCCATGAACGTATCCACCTCGTGGCGGATTATTTCCCGGGCGCGAATTACTTCGCCGCTGCGCCGCTCACGATTTTCATCGGCAATCGACGCGAGGTCGTCCACGTCAAAGAGAAAAATGTTCTCGACTGCGCGTGCAGCGGCGTCGATGTCGCGCGGTACAGAAAGGTCTATAAAGAACAAAGGACGGGAACGGCGGCGCTTCATCACGTCGCGTATGTCGGATACGCTCAATAAGACGTCGGGAGACGCCGTCGACGTGATGACAATGTCGGCATCGAGGAGCACTGTATGGAGCTGGTCGAGAGAAACACCCGATCCGCTGAGGCGGTCGGCCAGCGCCGCGGCCCGCTCTACGGTGCGATTGGCGACAATGAATCGTCGGACACCGTGGTCACGCAGGATACGCGCGGTTTGTTCCGACGTTTCTCCGGCCCCCACGAGCACTGCGCTCTTGTCGGCCAGCGACGTGAAGATTTTTTCTGCGAGATCGACCGCGCACGAACTGACCGAAACCGATCCCTCGGAAAGGTGTGTACGGGTTCGAACCTTCTTGCCCGTTTCGAACGACGACGTGAACAGACGATTGAGAATGGGCCCGGTGCAATGCCGGCTGCGGGCGTCATCGTACGCTTTTTTCAATTGCGATGATATTCCGGTTTCCCCGACAACCATCGAGTCCACCCCGGAAGCCACGGTAAAGAGATGCTCCACGGCCTGGTTCTGGCGATACGAGTAGAGAGAGTGCGTTACCAGGCCGCGTTGAATGCCGTGGAAATCGTGGAAAAAATCGGTTATGTCGTGCGCGGCGCGGTCGGGATCGTCCACGACGGTATATATTTCGTTGCGGTTGCAGGTGGAGAGAATGACCGATTCGTGGACCGAAGGGGAATGAGACACTCCATCGAGTGCGTCGCCGATGCGGGCAGGATCAAACGAAAACTTTTCCCGAATTTCGACGGGTGCAGAATCGTGATTGTGGCCGAGTGCGAGAATGTGGGATGCCATGATTCACTCAACTGAATTTGTGCACCGTATGAAACAACCGCGTTACGATCGTGAAGGTAAAAACGAGGAGGGCGAATCCGAGCATCGCAAAATATGCTACCCGGCGTCCCGACCATCCGCGACGTACACGGGCGAACAGGTACGACGCGTAGATCAACCAGATGGTCAGCGACGAACACTGCTTTGGGTCCCAGCTCCAGTAATGCCCCCACACCTCGTGCGCCCATATCGATCCAGTGACCATACCGGCCGACAGAAGGACAAACCCGACTACGATGGCACGAAACGCCATGCGATCAAGCGCCTCAAGCGACGGGATCCGCCGAAATATGAAGCCCGGACGACCGGCGTGCAATTCGCGATATAACAGCAGGTACAACACGGACAATACCGCTGCGATGGCGAACGAGGTAAACGAGATCACCGACGTGGACGCGTGAATGGCGAACCACCCGCTCTGGAGAATGGGCTCTATTGGTGTAAAGCCTTCGTCGGCCACAGTCCCAAAAATCTGGAATACCAGGGCGATGGCGAGGATAAAAATGCCCATCGCCTGGGTTCCCGTGCGCCACTCCAGATAGGCGTAGACAACCACCGCGCTGAAAGCAAAGAAGCTCATCGCTTCGCCCGCGTTGGATAGGGGGATGTGCCCTTCGCCCGTGGCACGTACAAGAATCAAAGCCAGCCCGACAAGGCATGAGAGCGCCAGCGCAACGCGTGCCGGGCGCGAACCCCGGTTGTCGCCACGCGCGAAGTTCACCGTATACGTGGCGAGGCACGCCCCCAGAACGAACGGAAGGGATATATTGAGCGCTTCTGCAAGGCTTTCCAGCATGATCGAAATGAGTGTACCAATCTGTTTTTTGAGAGACAACGAGTTTTGCGACTGCCTTCACAAGGGTCCGCCGTGTGGCCGCGGTGCGGGACCGCCACGGGGTGCGTTGGGAAACTTTTTGCCACGATGAGGAAGTTCTTGCGCATGACGGGACGGTCCGTTACAAATAAGATATAAGGGCGAGTAGGCGCGACACCGGACGCGCCGTCTGCCTGAGCGTGCACCCGGGACGGCCCGTACACCGGCGGCGGGCCCGACGGGGGCAAACGGGTAAGGAGCGTGGATGAATCCGAAGTTTTTTACCGTCGAAGAGGCGAATGCGCTGATTGGGTTTCTCGACAGCGCGCTCGAGCGAATTCGACGCAACCGACAGCGATCGCTCTGGTTGCAAGAAGATATCGCCATTCTCTCGCTGGTCGCCGGGTGCGGAGCGGACGACGACAATTCCGACGCCATCGAACTGGCGGACAAAATCGAGCAACTCGACGCGGTAGACAGAGAAATCGAACGGGCGACGGCGGCGGTGTGCGATACGGGCTGTATACTCAAAGATGTGGATCGTGGGGTGGTTGACTTTTTCTCCATACAGAACAACACCGTGGTCTACCTTTCCTGGAACAAAGGAGAAGACGCTGTGCGGTACTGGCGACCGATTCGTGAGAGCAACGCCCAGGCGCGCCGGCCCCTGGAAGGGTCGCCCTCGGCATAGCGCCTCGCGGGAGAACCCGATCGGTTGTGCGTTCGACCGGCGGAAGAAGAACTACAGTAGAGAGTAGTTGGGGCCGTCTCCGCCTTCGGGGGGAGTCCACCGGATGTTGTCGAGAGGGCACTTGATGTCGCACGTCTGACAGTGCACGCAATTGGCAAAATTGACCTGCAGGCGCATCTCATCACCGTCATTTTCCGTCATCATTTCATACACATTGGCCGGGCAGAATCGATTGCACGGATAACGAAACTTCGCGACGCACGTGTCGTAGCAGGTATTCGTGTCGAGAATCTTGAGATGTGAGGGTTGATCCTCGTTGTGCATCGTGCCGGACAGGTACACGTCGGCGAGCTTGTCGAGGTGAAGGTTGCCGTCCGAACGGGGTGGAGTCGGCAATTCCCGGTCGCTTCCGTAGTACGCGACCACACTCGAGAGTGCATCGCGGTCCCGCCCGACTTCGCCGTGACGCAATATGTCCCGCCCGCCGGTGAGTTGTTGGAGTCCGAGGTGAAAAAATGCGCCCGGAATCCCCGTCGTCATCGCCCCGTGAAAATTACGACTCGTATACATTTGCCGTCCCACCGGTCCCGAATGAACCGCGCCTTCGTACGCCGAAAGCGTCCGGGATGTAAAATCGCCGCGTACCAGCGCCTGGTACGCGGTTTCGGCGGCCTGCATACCGGATTTCATCGCGAGATGAATCCCTTTGAGTCGCGCCATGTCGACGAGTGACGCCGCCTCGCCCACGATCATTGCACCGTCGCAGTACAGCTTTGGAATCGAGCGATACCCGCCCGCGCTGATGACCTTTGCCCCGTACGCGGTCACCCTGCCGCCTTTGAGAACGCCACGGATGTGGGGGTGATCCTTGAATCGTTGGAGCAACTCGTGCGGATTGAGGAACGGATCACCATAGTCGAGCGGCACCACGAGCCCGACCGACACGAGATTGTCCGCCATGTAGTAAATCCACGTTCCCCCTACCGCGTCGTTTCCGAACGGATAGCCCATGGTGTGGATGACCCGCCCACGATCGACCCGCCCGTCGGGTAATTCGATAATTTCCTTTACGCCGGTCTCAAACACCTGTCGGGATTTCCCTGCGAGCAGTCCGCGGCGTTCGATCAGTTGCTTCGATAGATACCCGCGGGGACCGTCGCCGAAAATAGTGACCCCGGCGCGCAGGTCGATTCCCGGTTCAAAATTGGCCTTTTTGACACCGTGCTTGTCGATCCCCTTGTCGCCGGTGCGCACTCCGCACACGCGCTCGCCGTCTTCGAGAATCTCCACGCCGGCGAAGCCGGGGAAGATATTGACACCCGAGGCCTCGACGAGTGCCCCAAGCCAGCGGTTGAACCTGGCAAGGGAGATGATGTAATTGCCGTGATTGCGCATGGATGGGGGAGTCACGGGAAAGCGCAACGCCTTCGACGCGGTCAGAAAGTACACGTCCTCGGCGTCGACAACGCGTTCGACCGGGCAGCCCCGGGCACGGTGATCGGGGATGAGTTCTCCGAGCGCCGAGGGATCGAGAACAGCGCCCGACAGGGAGTGGGCGCCCACCTCGCTGCCTTTCTCGATAATGGCGATCATCGGGTCGAGATGCGCTTGCCCGCCGCCGGCGTCGGCGCGCTCATTGTGGGCCTGTATGAGATTCTGCAGATGCAGCGCGCTCGCGAGCGTGGCAGCACCGGCGCCCACATACAGGACATCCACTTCGAGTATTTCGTGTTCCTGCGGCATCGAAGCCTCCCGGGGCCTGGGCGCAGCGGCTCACTGCGAAGTCTGCGCGGAGAAGATAGCGGATTCCGGACGCACGCGTCAAAAGAATTTCGGACTCTGAGGTAGTCGGCATACTCTTGACACGAGACGGCGTTGCGGTATGTTACTCGCAACTGTCGTGCATCGTTGGGACCGCGTGTGGTGAATCCGTCACGGAAAGGAATCTATGGCAACTCGAGTTGTGACCCCGCCCCTGGATCGCAGGAGTCCGATCCGGGAGAGTTCCTACCTGCCGGAGGTATTGCGGGGGATGGGGATCACCATCGCACATTTCTTTCGCAACCTGGTGGAATTGAGAAACAACCGTGTGGGCATGACGTATCAGTGGCCCGAACAATCCGAACCGCTTCCCCCGACATATCGGGGGGAGCACCGGCTGATGCACCGCCCGGACGGCACGCCGCGTTGCGTATCCTGCAACTGTTGTGCAACGGCCTGTCCGGCGGATTGCATCCACATTATCGGCGCCGACACCGGGCACGATGGCGTAGAAAAATACCCCGTGCAGTTTAATATCGATATTTTGCAGTGCGTGTTCTGCGGACTGTGTGTCGAGGCGTGTCCGTGCGACGCGATTCGGATGGATACCGGCCGTATACCGCAGGCGTGCTATGAGGGGCCAGTCAAGATGTATGACATCGACTACCTGATGAATAACCACCCGGAAGGGAAGAGCCCGCTGAGCGACGCGATTTACTGACCGGGGCGGAGGACTTGCTCCGGTCTGCTGCCGGGAATGCATGAGGGCGCGACGATGGTCGTGCCCTCATGACGTTTTGTCAGTATCCGGAAATATCTTGCCGGGATTCAGAATGCCGTCCGGGTCGAAGGCACTCTTGATCGCGCGCATAATGTGGAGTTCGGCGGCAGAAAATGCGATGGGCAGGTAATTCTTCTGCACATATCCGATGCCGTGCTCTCCCGAAATAAGCCCCCCGAGCGAAACGGTTAACTTGAAGATCTCCCGAATCGCCGGATCGAGTGAATTGTTCCATTCGGCGTCTGTTCGATCCATTTTGAGTATGTTGACGTGTAGATTTCCGTCGCCGGCATGCCCGTAACACACCGTACGAATCCCGTAGCGCGTTGCGATTTTTTTCACCCCCGTCAGCAGGGTGACGAGCTGACTGCGCGGCACAACAGTATCTTCTTCTTTGTACACCGACACCGACTTGACGGCTTCTCCGATTGCCCGTCGCATGGACCATAGTTCGTTCATCCTGGCCGCCGTGTCCGCGTAGAGCGCGTCGCTCGCACCGCCCTCGAGTACGAGTTCGCAAATTTGTTCCGCTTCGCGCGCGATGACACTCTCGTCGTTCCCGTCGAGCTCGATGAGGAGCTGGGCCGCCGCGTCATTGTTGGGAATACGGGTGCCGAGATGCTTTTCCGTAATTATAATTGCGTCGCGTTCCATGAACTCGAGCACCGATGGCGTGATCCCGGCGTTCATGATCGCAGGTACGGCGCGCGCGCAATCCTGGAGAGACGCGAACGGCACGAGGATCATCACGCGGTGTGGTGGCATAGGAATCAGCCGCAGCGTAATTTCGGTGATCACCCCGAGTGTGCCCTCGGATCCGACGAGGAGTTGCGTGAGATTGTAGCCCGTCACGTTCTTGAGTAACTTGCCCCCGTGGCGGATGACCTGACCGCCCGGCAGCACCGCTTCGATGCCCAGGACGTAATCTTTCGTAACGCCATACTTGACTGCCCGGGGGCCGCCGGAACATTCGGCAAGGTTTCCACCGAGAAAACAACTTCCGCGACTGGCGGGGTCGGGTGGGTAGAATAAGCCGGCCTTTTCCACCTCTTCCTGTAGCACCTGGGTGATCACGCCGGGTTGTACGACGGCCATAAGATTCTTCGTGTCGATTTCGAGAATTCGATTGAGCGCCTGCGTAGCCAACACTACACCGCCATGCACGGGCAGTGCTCCGCCGGAAAGGCCGGTTCCTGCGCCGCGTGGGGTTACCGGAATGTTGTGGTGGGCGGCGAGGCGCATTACGGCGGATACGTCGGACGTGGTCGCGGGGGTCACCAGAACGTCCGGACGAAAAACGAGATCTTCGGTTTCGTCGGACGACACACGTTCGAGGGTATCGTCGTCGACGTGAACGCAACTCTCTCCGATTTGCGCGCGCAGGGCATCGACAAAATCGGGAGTAACGACTGCGAATGTCCGTGATGGGATTTCTGTATCCATGACTTTCCCAGCGGAGGATATACCGCCGCCCTGCATTCGAAAAGGCGAAATCGCGGGCATGTGTGCGGGCGGTGTGATATAATCCGTGTCTGCAGCTCACTCGGTTGCTCGTCGCTCGAACGATTCGGAGGCTGTGATGTGCAGTCCATACCGTTTCCCATGGCGAATTTTGATGACGTGCCTCGTCGCGCTCCTCGTCATCGCGCCGATCCCCTCGTTCGCGTCGTCGCCATCTCCGGGTGACGACTCTCTGTGGCGCAAGCCGTTCCCGGGCGATGGACCAAATCAATATGTTGACGCGATCGTGACCCGCGGGGATGAGGTGTTCGTCAGCGGAAAGTTTGTGCATATCGGATCGATGTCGGTAAACTACATCGCTCGCTTCGATGGCATGCGCTGGACACACGTGGGCACCGGCCTGGGGACACCCGGCATGGGACTGGTGCACACGCTTGCCCTCGACGGAAATCGCCTGTACGCCGGCGGTATGTTTGACGAAGCGGGGCCGATCGCTGCCCACAACGTGGCGGTTTACGATCTGATCACGGCAACCTGGGCGCCGCTTGGTGCGGGTACGGACCGTGCGGTGCGCGGTATTTGCGTGGCGAAAAACGGCGATGTGTTCATTGCCGGCGAGTTTACACGGGCGGGAACGGTGCCGTCCCAGGGAGTCGCTCGCTTCGATGGCAGCGCGTGGCACGCACTGGCCGGTAGCCTCAATCGGCGCGCACGGGCCATGACCGTTCTGGCATCGCCGGCCGGCGGCGTATACGTGGCCGGTTTTTTTACCACGGCCGGGGGGGTGACGTGCAATAACATCGCCTACTGGGACGGAACGGCATTCCGCTCACTGGACGGCGGGACCGATCAGCTGGTTACCGCGCTGGCACTGCATGACGGGCAGTTATACGCGGGAGGTTCATTCACGCTCGCGGGGGCGCGAACTGCGCGGGGAATCGCGCGATGGGATGGACGCCAGTGGCACGCGCTCGGCCCGGGTCTGTCGGGAGCGGGTGGTGTCGGCGTTCGCGCGATAACGTTCCTTGGATCGTATCTCTACGTTGGCGGGGCGTTTCGTTTCGCGGGCACCGTTGCGGCGAACAACATTGCGCGGTGGAATGGCGCACACTGGGAGGCCCTTGGGAGCGGGGTGAACGACCAGGTAAAAGTGATCACGCCGGTCGCTGGCGGAATGCTGATCTGGGGTAATTTCTTCGCGGCCGGGGCGATGAGTGCTCCCTATCTCGCCGGCTGGGGGCCGATGCGGGCGCCCGCCGCGGCGACGCCCGATGTGGCGTTATATCAGAACGAGCCCAACCCGTTCAATCCGCAAACAATTATTCGCTACAGCGTACCCGTCCTGTCGCGAGTGCGGCTGATGGTTTTTGACGGCGGCGGACACGCGGTGCGCGCACTCGTGGACAAAATAGTTGGGCCCGGCTCCCATGCCGTAATCTGGGATGGTCGCGACGGCGCCGGAGTGCGCGTGTCCACGGGGATGTACTTCTACCGTCTGGAAACCGGGGGGAAGAGTGTCACGCGAAAAATGGTGGTATTGAAATAGTATGGAAACGGCTGGAGTTCCGTCGTCGATATGTACGCGGGCAGAAGAACAATCACCGACGATCCGCACCATAGTACGCGCCCGTTGCGGCAGCAGGGTCACCGCGTCTTGCCGTGATCATCCGGAGCGACTGCCGTCTGAGACTGCGGAGAAGACCCGGACGGGTCATGGCGCGTATAGAGGGGGTGGAATGCCACGATCGAATGATTTCCGCTGCTCCGACGAGAACGCCATGGCAGCGCGCGTTGCCCGCCCCGGACGAACGCAGCCCGCCCGATATGACGGACGTCGCCGTCCCTGGACCCCGCTATTGCCGACTCCTGGCGAATCAGCGCTACTGCACGATCACCGTACCCCGCATATTCATGTCAAAATGGGGAATGTAGTGGTATGGAATTGTTCCCGGGTTCATGAATCGGTAGCCGAATGTACCGGATTTCTTGAGTCCTGAATCGAAGAGCGGACTGGGATTGTTCTTTTGGGCCCCTTCGGTCACGGTGTGGAGGGCGGTTCCCGCAAAGCTCCACGTAACGGAGTCGCCGACCGAAACCGTGATATCGCGCGGTACGAACATGAAGTCGACGACGCGGACGGTGCCGTTAAATGGTGTCATTCCGCCGCCGGGACTCTCCGGCGTAGATTTGTTGTTACCGCAGGCCGCGAACGTTCCTGACAAGGCCAACGACGCCAGCAGAGCGATTTTTGCGATACCGTGCAGAAACCGGTTCCGATTCATAGGGGGGTGCCTCCCGCGCAGTGGCAAAACAGGCGTTGAGTGACCGTGTGGGGACAAGATACGGCGGTAATGTGGCCCACACAAGGCCGATCCGACGGGCTTGCGCGTCGCGTCGCGGAGGAGTACCTTTAGCCGTGTTGATCCCGCCCCTGGATCCCCGGGGGCGATTTTGTGTTCGGGAGGATGCTGTGCAGGAAGTGATCGTCGACGGCTACAATGTGATCTATGCGGACCCGGAGTTGCGACGGGCCATGCTCCGGCAGCCCCAGTCGGCTCGTGAACGCCTGGCGACTCTGCTCGCCCGGTATGCGCGCGAGCGCGACATACGGGTTACGCTGGTCTTTGATGGGGCACGACCGTCGTCCGATTCGCGGTCCGAGGTGCCGGGACGACTCCAGGTGGTTTTCAGCCGCGCCGGCCAGAGCGCGGACGATCTGATTCTGTCGATGGTGCGCCATCATCCCAATGCGCGCGCGGTCATCGTGGTATCGTCGGACGAAACCGATATCGGCCGGAGCGCACGCGATCTGGGCGCCCAGGTGTTGGGTGCGGGAACCTTTTTTACACGTATTTCCAGGGCAACGCGGGCCGGGGACAACGCGGGCGAGATGGATGGTGAAAAGCCCACGGAAATCGACGTCGACTACTGGATTCGCCAATTCGAGAAGAGACGGCGCACACCGCGCGATGGGGAATAGCCCTACTCATTGCAATTGGTTCGTCGTAGGATACTGGCATTTACGGAGGCGCGCCGCGCTAAGCGTGCCGGCGGAATAACCAAACCGGAAATTATGGAGGACCACAGAATGGTGAAGAAATCAGCCCGCCGGAGGGCGGCGAAGAAAACGCGGCCCATGATTGCATTGATCGGATCGGGTCAAATTGGCGGTACCCTGGCGTTGCTTGCCGCCCAGAAAGAACTCGGCGACATCGTAATTTTCGACATCGTGGACGGATTGCCCCAGGGCAAGGCCCTCGATTTGATGGAGTCCCGTCCGGTAGATGGTTACGACGTGAATTTGAGGGGGACCAACAATTACAGGGACATCAAGGGCGCGGATGTAATCATTGTAACCGCCGGGTTTCCGCGCCTGCCGGGGATGAGTCGCGACGACCTGCTGGAAAAGAATCTGAATATCATGAAAACCGTCGCGGCAGCGGTCAAACGGTTTGCCCCGGGCGCTTTTGTGATCGTAATTTCGAATCCGCTCGATGCGATGGTGTATGCGATGAAGAAAATTGCCGGCCTCCCGGATTCTCATGCTGTGGGGATGGCGGGGGTACTTGATTCGTCGCGCTTTCGTACATTCGTTGCCATGGAACTCGGGGTGAGCGTTGAGAGCGTATCCGCATTTGTGCTCGGTGGGCACGGCGATACGATGGTGCCACTGCCACGATACAGTACCGTGGGTGGCATCCCTCTGCCAGACTTGCTCTCGACGGACAAAATCAACGCCATCGTGAAACGCACGCGATTTGCCGGTGGCGAAATTGTAGGGTTGCTGAAGAAGGGCAGCGCATTTTATTCGCCGGCGGCATCTGCCATTGCGATGGCGGAATCCTACCTGAAAGACAAGAAATGCGTTCTGCCGTGTGCTGCGTACCTCAATGGCCAGTATGGGGCCCGGGGCATTTATCTGGGCGTACCCGTGGTGATAGGCGCCGGGGGCGTAGAGAAAATTATTGAGGTAAAATTGCGGGCGGCCGAAAAAAAGGCGCTCCAGAAATCGATTGATCACGTTAAGGCGTTGACGAGGTCAATTAAATTGTAGGTCTGCACCCGTTGGATCCGCGAAAGGAGACGGCGTGAAACAGATTTTCCTGCTACTCGCCGCGTTGAGTCTGATGGCTGGCGAAGTGCACGCGCAGCCTATCGATTACAAAGCGCTCAACCAGTTGACGGAAAAATTCATCATGACGGTTCAGGTGGGCAAACCCGGTACACCTGATTTTCGTTTCGTGTATGTCAACGCACGAGGTCGTCTGTTTGTATATCGTGTCGAGAAGGGATCTTTTGTACAAGAGTGGCAAACTACAGATCTCGGGTCGCGCGCGGCCTCGATGTTTGTGACCGATATCGACGCGGACGGAACCCTGGATTTGGTCGTGGGGACGATCGGCGGACGCATCCTGGACTATGCTATGGGAAGCTACGATCTGATCTGGGAAAACCTGCAGGATCGGTTCAAAAAAATCGAATATATTGCGCACGCCAATATCGATGACGATCCCCAAGAAGAAATGATTATACTTGCTGATGACCTGATGTATATCTACGACGGTCGTAACAAGACAATCGAATGGGTAAGCGACACGCAGTTTCACGCCGACATGGTTATTCTGGGAAACGTGGACGATGATCCCCAGCTCGAGATCATTCTTAACACCGGCAGAGTGGTCGATTCCCGTTTTCACAATATTGAGTTTGAAGCGGATGGAAAGTTTGGCGACAGAATCCATCTCTTCGACATAAACGGGGACGGCTATCCCGATGTATTCGGGGAGTTCAATGATTTCAGCATCCGCGTGTACGATGTGTGGGCACAACGCGAATTATGGTAGGCGATGGTCGGCTGGCGCGATTGCGTTTGTGCGATAAAGAGACGGCGGACGACCAGCGGAAGAACGTGAGTTCTGGCGTCCGTCAGCGAGTGTGGCGGAAATCGATACGCACACGGGTCCACATGGCCGCGGGTTTGCCGTCGATGGATCCCGGTGCAAAGTGGATCCTGCCGGCGGCATCGATTGCGGCGCGGACGCAGTCCGCGGGGTAGGTGGTAGAGCCGGCCCGTGTCTCCAGGATCGAACCGTCGCTTGCCACATGGATTCGTATCACGATCTGCAAGTCGAGGCAGTGTCCTAGACCATTTGTGCGCGGCCAGGTAATTTGGATCGGGCGTGGGGGCACTCGCAGCCTGGTTGTTGTGGCATGGCCTCCACGAGGGACTTGCGACTTGCTGACGATCTCGAGCACGTCCTTTGATTGTCCCGATGGCCCTTTTCTGGGGTTGGTCGCCCTGGGCTGGGGGAAGTTGGACCTGGGTTCCGGGATTCGTTCCGGCACCGGGTGATCTGCGTCAATTTCGATGGGAATCACCGCGATTGCATTCGGGTACGATGTGCTGGGTGAGGCGGCGCTCGGGGAGTCATCGATGGAGTGGCGGAACACATCGAAAAACTCCGGTTTCAGTGCGAAAAGAAGAAACAGGTGCAGGGCCGCCGCGATGGCCACAAAGGGAATCCAGCGCCGGCGTCGATGTCGTGTACTGGGGTGGATCGCTCGAGTCACGGGCGGCCTTTGATGCGTCTGGTCCCCGAACCGACGCTGTGGTATGGTTGCACAGCCGTCGAATCAAAGAGTTGCAAGAGAGGTGCGAACCAGAAGCGATGAGTATGCGAGAACGGTACGGGGTTGCGCACAAGACACTGACAGTACCCAATGTGGTCACCGTGCTGCGTATGGTGATGGCCATCGCGGGGCTGTGGTTTGCCATGAATCATGCGCCACGCGGTGCTTTCGCCCTGTGTGTGTTCGCTGCCGCTCTCGATGCATTTGATGGATGGTACGCGCGGCGATTCCGTCAGGTTACACACCTTGGAGAACACCTCGATCCGCTCGCGGACAAACTCCTCGTCGGCGTTATTTTTGCGGTTCTTGCCTGGAGAATTCATTCGGCCGTGGTCTGGAGCCTTGTTGCCATGATTGCGGTTCGTGAAGTCGGCATGACTGCATTTCGATCGTACAGCCTTCATCGCCACAAGCGGTTTATTCCGGCCAATACACTCGGTAAGATCAAAATGATCGTACAGAGTGTGTTTGGGCTCTTCGTTCTCGGATTGATGGTGGTACCTCACCAGCCACCGCGCTTGTCGTTGCCGATTGCGGCCGTTGCTATCGGGATAATCCTCGCTGTTTCGTGGGTGTCCGCCGGAGTGTATGTGCGCAACTGGCGACTCGTGGAGTTGCCCTGTGCGCGTCCGGACAACTCGAACGAGCCGCGCAAGATCGCCGCGGGGTAGGCTTGCCGTGCGGCGGAGTGATGCGGCCAACCGCGAACGGGGCTGTTGCGGACGACGAACAGATCCCCTTTGCACCTCAAAAATAGCCGGTTGGGTGGTAGCTTTCCCGGTGCAGGCGAGCAGTCCATCGTTGTCAAGCGGGTGGCGACTGGTTATCTTCCCGGTACACTCCATGCAGAACGTATTCACAAGAATATTGTGCATCGTAACGGCCACGTTGTTCGTGTTTGCCCAGGCAACGCCGGTAGCGATTGGCGCGCCAAGGGCTGCCCGCGATGTCGCATCGTCGGACGATACGGTCGAAGGCGAGACGGTCTCGGAATCCGTGCGGACTATGTCTCTACTTCGGTTCGGTGCGATGGTCTCCGCCGAACCGGATTCGACACGGGCCGATTCCACCGATGCAAAGTTCAAATTTCCCGACGAAAAAAAGAAACACCTGACGCGTGACATCACCGTGTTTGTGATCGTATCGGCATTCGTCGCTGCGTTTGTCATCAATGTGTTTCTCCGGGGGAATACGGATATCCCCACAGATCATTCTCCCCCGGGAAAAACTGTTCCCTGACCGAAATCCACTGTTGCTGCGCTTGTCCTCAATTGGGGACCTTCGCCGCGGAGGAGTTGCGCGCAATTTGCCCTGCCAAACGCGTGAAATGCGTTGTTCGGGATGCGTGTTGTCCAGAACGGTTGTCGGCGACCGTGACCACAAGGTCATAGAGCCCGGGCTTCAATTTTGCAATATCGATTGCGATTTCCTCGTCGGCGGAATATGCCGACGAGGTCCGCGCGAATGTCTGCGAAATGACGGCCTGCCGTGTCTGTCCAATGCCCAGGAGTCCTATCGCCTGTTTCCCCCAGCGTTTCCACGAACGAGAGCGCTTGCCGCCATCAGGAAAGATGGCCCACGTTATGTTATAGGAAGCCTGCGCACCGACCTTTGACAGCTCGTATATTTCCAGATACACGCGCAAAACGTCATCGTCGCCGTAGCGCTGCCCGGTATGTGGAGAAAACTGGTGCCCGTGCCGTTCCACAACGGCTCCTAGGCGGATGGTGTCGTCGTAGAGAAGGATGTGGCTCAGCGACAGTTTCCCGCCAACGAATTCCTCCGTGCTGACATCACGCCGCGCCGTCAATCGAGCGGTGGCGTGCTCGTCTTCGAACGCGCAACACACGTGGTAGCGCGCGAATGGGCGTGTTATCGCATGCACAACATTGAACACGGTACGCCCGCCTTCCCGTCCCCGTGCTATGTCACCCGTCCACGACGTATCGGCCATCGTCGTATCCGCTTCCCAGTCCTCGTCGAAAAACGCAGAGCGATACACGAAATGATCGAACGTTTTCAAGTCTACCGCGTGCGCGAGGCTATCCGCGTCGATGCGCAACGCCGTGTATACCGTGCTGTGAAAGTCATCGTCGCGGAAGGCGATGACCTCGAAGTCGCCGGGGATCTGCGCGGTGGGACTTTTCCACGTGGACTGGCGATTACTGTGACGTACGAATGCGAGTCGAAAGTCCTGCGAGAGCGGAACGCGCATGTTGCCGTTGAGGCGCTCATCGACGAATACGAACTGGAGGAATTGATCTTGTAATCCGTACGTCCAAACTTCGTCACGGCCATTTGTAGAACCCGACCCCATCGAACGAGCGATCCGATCGGGTTTACCAAACTTGATATAGGTTTCGCCGCGCTCGGTGTTCCAACCGTGAATGGGCGGGTAGGATACAGCGAAATACACGTCGCTGAGATACGTGCGATAGACGTGTTCTACGAATCGTTCGTTGGTTGTAGTGGTGGGGTCGGGGTCGGCCCGGAGCCAGTACGCGCGTTCGAAACGAGACTGTTTTGCAGCCGGCATCGCCGCGATGTCGTCGGCGCCCTCGAGAGATACTACGCGTTTGAGGTTGAGAAATGCGTCTTTCCACGAGCTGGGCATGCGCGTGAGCGCCGTATCGAAATCGGCCTGGGCGGCTGTGGTGCGGTGCATGTCATAGGCCAGGGCACCCCGGTAAAGGTATAGCTCGGCCCGACCCGGAAAGCGGCGCAGGGCACGCCTGCATTCCCGCGCGGCGCGTGCGGAATCACCAAGCACGTAGAGGGAAATAAGATACCGGCGTTCTGCGTCGAATCGAGTGGAATCGCACACAGTGACATCGGCGAGAAAATCGCGGGCGGTCTCCAGATCGTCGGTGTAACTATTCACGCGAAGCCATTTGTCGAAATAGTAGCACCCCAGTGCGTAGCGGGCGCTGCACAACGTGGGGTCCCGTGCGAGTGCGGTACGAAAGCAACGTACGGCGTCGGGGAAAAATCGCTGCGCGAAATACGTCCGGGCCAGTGCAAGCATCACGCGGTTGTCGTTCGGGTGCATCTGCAGGGCGCGCTCGAGCACGTGTTGTGAGCGGAGGCGTGCGGCAATCGTCCCGCGCGTGCGGTAGAGCGTTCCCAGCAGCAGGGAAAGATCGACGGTATCCGGCGTGTCGAGTTTCTGCGACGATAGGAGGGAAATGGCGGCGGCGGTGTCACCGCGGGCGAGCAACCCGCGGGCACGCTGTCCCGCGGATCCCGTGTCGGCGGCCGGCCCGGCGCACGAGGTGGCGAGCACCCAGAGGCCAAGCGCCAGCGCGCCCGAAACGCTCCGGGCCCGGGCCTGGAACGACCCCCCCGGCATGCACTCCCTGTCCACGGTTTTCCCCTCTCGGCGTGCCCCGAATATAACGGATCGGGAGCGGGAGGGAAAGGTACATGGCTACGCCCGCTTTGGGCGCGGGGCGCTGATATACCCCGCGCCCCGTCGTCAGATACTCCGCGTGGAGCCGAATGGCGCTTTGGGACCGCGGAAACGTACCGTCAATTTCGCGCTGGGATCGGCCGTGTAGACCCGAAATGTGAAGGTTGCGCCCGTTCGAATTGGCCGTGCGCCGGTACGAAAGAGAATTCGGTCATTGCCGGCGACGCCAACCCAACCTTTGGGCGCAATGATGTCGGCGACTGAGCCGCTTGCGTCCCGGATGTCCACGCCGTAGATGGCGCGGTTGCTGGCCGCTATTTTGAGAACAAGAACATTTTCGCCCTTTTTGTCCGTTGTCAGGCCGCGCGACACGCGGGCCGCGTGTGCGACGGTCGTGGACAGCAGAGCGGAAACGGCGAGAGATAGGAATACGGATCGCTTCATGGGGACCTCCTGAAGATGCTGTGTCGATGAAGTCGGGTCGACTGAGCGATATTGAAGCAATTTATGAATTGCTTCGCATAAGCCGTTGTAACGCTGCGAAATGGGCGGTACGTACCGGGTCGTATCGCTGCGCGGCCAACGAGGGTTTATTATACCACAAACGAGCCGATTGTGTCGATGCGCTCCCGGCACCGATTTCCCGCGTTTCGACGCAACCGGGAGGTTCGTGCCGGCGACGGCCTCCCGAAGGCGGAGAGAGCGGAAATATCGAGGTCTGGCGGCGGAACAGCGATTGCACGGGCGGACGCGTGAAGATGCCAGAGGTATTCATGACCCGCACGAGCCACACGTTGTGCGTAGTGGTGTGCGCAGGACTGGCCGTGTCGCTGTGTTCGGTGAAATGTCCGGCGAGCGTTGCGACGTCCGGGTGTTGGGCGGCTCCCGCCGTGGAGCGCAGTAGCGCGTCGGGAGGCTCCGTTGCGGCCGCTCGAGCGGACTCATTCGCAGCATTCTGGCGGATACGACGCGATGATCGCCCAATTCGCGCGTACGCCGGGGTAGCGGGTCTGGCGTACGTTCCGTTCTATTTCGAAATGCCCGACGTCGGCATGGAGGTGTACGCGGCATTCCGCCCGGCAGCTGCCAGGTGGTTCTACCCGTCATTTGAACGCCACAATATCGGGATGTACGCGTCGGTGACGTATATCGAATTTGCGTATACCCGCCGGGTGATCGATGGCTCGATGAGTTTTCGGCAATACTTCCGAAACATGCAATCGCGCCCTTCGGAAGACGGTGCGTTCGTCGGGCTCGGGGTCGGGGTTCTCGGAATCGCATGGCACCGGCGCAACGTGGAGTACCGGAACTGGTCGATGCGGGCGGAGGTAGGCTACGAGTTTCGCGCGGTGTCCGACGCGGTGATATCGGTCCGTGTCGAAGCCCGTCGAATGAAGGCCGGGCCGGTGAACCTCAATGGAGCCGGTGTGGTGTTCACGGTGGGCTGGCGGTCGGACTGACGGGATCCGGCTTGCGGGCGGGCCGGTGTCCGTCTATCATACGGGGGCCGCGGCGCGTGTCCCGGCTTCCATCATGCGAATTCGATTGTTTGCATTCGTGACCCTGATCTTTCTCCTCGCGGCACCCTCCGCGTATGGCGACTTTCTGTACTTGCGCGACGGCACTGTTTTGCGCGGCACACTGGTTCGTGTAACGGCGGATTCCCTCGGCTTTCGAACCAGTTTCGGTCCGATCGTCCGGGTGGAGCGCGCGCGCGTGGCCCGGGTGGTTTTCGGCGGTGCGTCGGAGGAGGTGACGCCCGCGCCGGCTCGCGAGCGGGCACATCCCGCTTCGATTGCCCGGGATGACAGGGCTACGGGAAGCGTCATCGTTACATTTCGCAATCGGTCGGTATCGAGCAAGATTCGCGTGGATCGCGGTCGCGACCTGGCCGGCCACATGCGCGCGAACCGACTAATGGAGATTTTACTCGTCGATGGAGACACTGCCTACGTTCACATCGACTCGACGGTGGACAAGACGGTGTATCAGGGTCCAAAGCGCTTCTACAAGAATACGATCACCCTCAAGGATATTTCCGTGCAGGTTGCTGCCGGCGTGCACCAGTGCACGTTGCTCGTGGCAAACGTGGATGGTGACCGGTACGCAGACCGTTTTGACCCGGCCCCGTTATCACTGGAATTCGGACTCGGAGAAGTTCGCGTGCCGCCGCACGGCACGGCGCGCTTTCACCTGGGACTGCGTCGCGGCAAATTGCTCCTCGGGCGACCGGAGTTTTATCTGGTGAAATAGTCCCGTCAGGGATTGGTGCCAGAAGATGTGTCGGGAGCGGCCGCATCGCGCAGCGCGCGGCGAATCTCTTGTTCCAACACCACGTCGTGACCGACGGATTTGAGCGCGTCCGCAAGGTAACCACGTGCCCGCGTTCGAGCTCCGCGTTCGAGATAGATCATGCCCAAACGATAGAGCAGTCGCGCGTCGTCGCCGTCGTGCTGCAGTCCCCGGGCGAGGGCTCCTTGCGCTTCGTCTTCCATCCCCGCTATATCGAGAGCACGCGCCAGGGCGAGCCACGCATCGGTAAAATTCTCACGCAGCTGCACGGCGCGCCGAAAATGTCCAACGGCCTCGGGGAGACGTTGCATCGCGAGAAGTGTTTTCGCCAGGCCATAGTGCGCGTCGGCGTTGTCCGATGCGATGGCCACCGCTCGCCGGAATACGTTGAGGGATTGCGCCTTATCCCCGAGGGCGAGATGGGAACGGCCGGCGCCGAGAAGCGCTTCCAGGTGTTTGGGAGCGTGAACCAGAATTTTTTGATATTCGAGCAGGGCGGCGGAGTAATCGTTCTTGCCCTCGTAAGCCCGGGCCAGACCATATGCCGCATGCGTGTTCCAGGGCTGATTGTCCATCCCCCGTCTAAAATTATGCGTGGCTTCGTGAAATCGACCCGTCAACACGTACAACCACCCGAGTTCCACATGCGCCGGTGCGTAGGAGGGCTTGAGACTCAGTGCCGTAGTCAATTGCTCCTCGGCAGACATGTAATCCCCCGACTGCATGAGCAGTTCGCCGTACCCGCTGAGCGCTTCCACCAGATCGGGATTGCGACGTAGCGCGTACTCATATTCTGCGCGCGCAGAATGTGGTCGGCCAAGGAGTTTATATAATTCGGCCAGGTCGAGGTGGAGCTCCGGGTCGCCAGGATAGGACCGGGAAGCCGTCTGGAATTCACGCAATGATTCGGTGTAACGACCTACGCCCATCAGGGCGACTCCGTAGTTGAGGTGCGCGTCGGGATCGGATGGGCGTGATTTCACGGAGCGTTCAAACCAGCCGACCGCCGCGACCGTATCCCCCTGTTCAATTGCATCGACTCCGCGATTGTAGTACTGAAGAGCAAGATCCTGGCATCCCGAGGCCAGGGCACACAGCGTTACGAGCGCCACGCGAAGGGAAATGCTCATTGTTCTCCTGGGATAACGGGGCTGTCGCAGACGGCGCGTGAATGATAGCGGTGTGTGTGTGCCGGTGTCAACGGCAGGTCGCACCGGGCTTGCAGCGCACCCGGTCCCGGCAAAGTGCGTCGCGCCCGGTCGCGGGCACCGGCGATCATCGAGTTTGCATGTTGTGCGGGCGCACGGAATTCAATTCCGCCGAGCGTTGCGTTGGCGCCGAGGAACTATGTGGTGTATGGGCCACGTGTTCTCGAGGATCGCGCGGGGACGATTGGGCGCGCCGCTGTGCCATCCGTTGATGGGGAGCAGGAGGGGGTATGAATAGCGGGATTTATCAGCGCGCATATCCCGGCGCGTACGGCGGAGCCGCGACCTTGAGTTTTACACGCCGGGTGGCCGAGTGGATAACAAATACCTTGGTATTGTTGCAGTCCGGATCACCGGGAAACATGAAGAACCCGAGGCCACGCGTTGTGTAACTCAGCGTGTATCCGAAAATAATTTCTCCATCCTCAAACTCCACCATGAGTTTCTTGCCCTGCTGACGATGAAAAAATCCTTTGCGCTCATCATGCGCTTCATTGCCGTCGAGATCGCGCACAAAAAATATCGCTTTCAGGGCCGACATATCCACCTCGTGTCTCTGCCCGCCGGCCGACAGAATGTGGAACCGACTCTTCGTAGGGAAAAAGTCGAGAGTGTGCCCGCGCACGAGAGTGCCGTCGCGGAAGTGGGCGATTACGAGATTGTCGCGGCGTGCCATAACGCCGGGAAATCTGCAACTATCGTTCCAGTCGGATTGTTACGCGTTGTGGCCGTCGCGGCCGTCGGGCTCCTTGCGCTTGCGCAAAAGGGGTTCAAAGAGATCGATCGGCACGGGGAAAATAAGCGTGGAGTTCTGTTCGGATGCCACCTCGGTCAGAGTCTGGAGAAAGCGCAGTTGCAGCGAGGCGGGATTGCGGGCGAGCTCTTCGGCTGCCTCTCGCAGGCCGTTCGACGCTTGAACCTCTCCCTGGGCGTGGATCACTTTGGCACGACGCTCGCGTTCGGCCTCCGCCTGGCGTGCGATGGCGCGCTGCATTTCAACCGGCAGATCGACGTGTTTGACCTCCACGAGCGATACCTTGATGCCCCATGCGTCGGTTTGCTCGTCGAGAATCTGCTGCAGGCGGTGATTGGTATCTTCGCGCGCACTCAACAGCTGGTCGAGATCGACCTGCCCGAGCACAGAGCGCAGCGTCGTCTGGGCAAGTTGTGTCGTGGCATAAAAGTAATCTTCCACTTCGATGATGGCTTTCGCCGGGTCCATCACTCGAAAATATACAACGGCATTTACCTTGATGGACACGTTATCCCGTGTAATCACGTCCTGGGGTGCCACGTCCATAGTGATTACACGAAGTCCCACCTTTGCCATTCGGTCCACCACCGGAATCAACAGGAACAGACCGGGGCCCTTCACGCCGATGAGGCGGCCGAGACGGAACACGACGGCGCGCTCATACTCGCGGAGCACGCGAACGGCGCTGAACAAAAACATGACGCCGAGTACTACAAGCGACAGTACAAACCCAGTCACGATTCAACCTCCGGATTAATTTGTCTGGGAGCAACATTGAGCTTCATGCCGTGGACGGATACGACCGTTATCTCGGTGCCGGCATCGAGAGGATGGGTGCTGAAGGCGTTCCAGATCTCTCCGTGCACGAACACCGAACCGGACCGGTGCACGGGGGTTCGCACCACACCGGGCGCACCGACCAGCCCCGCTGTGCCGGTTTGCACGGGACGGCGTTGCGCGCGTACACCCAGGCCGACGGCGACAAGGAAGAACGCCGCCGTACACAACACCGAGGGAATGATGATACCCAGGGACACCCTCATAAAAGGAAGAGGAGAATCGATGAGCATGATGGATCCGATCGTCATCGAAACGATGGCTCCAATGGACAGCACGCCGTGCGAGGGGACCTTCACCTCAAGAACAAATAGCACGATGGCGAGAGCCATCAGTGCCAGTCCGCTCATCCGCACGGGAAGCATCTGCAGGGCGAATGCCGCGATGATGAGGGAAATGCCTCCGAGTACGTCGGGAAAGATAGCGCCCGGGTTCTGAAATTCAAAGAAAATGCCGAATACGCCGGCGAGCATGAAGAGGTAGGCGATGTTGGGATTGCTGATCCAGGCGAGAAACCGTTCGCGCACAGAAGGATGCAGCTCGACAACAGGCACGCCGGCCGTGTGGAGGGTTCGTGGCCCACCGGCGGTCTTGACCGTGCGCCCATCCATGGCGCGCAGCAAAGAGGGAAGGTCGCTCACGACCGTGTCGATTACGCCTTCCGCGTGGGCTTCCCTCGCGGTGGAGGAAATACTCTTGCGCACGACTTTCTCGGCCCACTTTACATTTCGGTGGCGTTGCGTGGCGACGCTCCGGGCAAATGCGGCGGCGTCGTTGGTTATTTTTTCCTGCATCGTGCTGCTCGTCTTGCCGCCGCCGATGGTTACCGGGTGCGCCGCCCCGATGTTGGTTCCCGGGGCCATGGCGACGATGTTCGCGGAGAGGGCGATTAACGCGCCGGCGCTGGCAGCGCGGGCGCCCGGCGGGTAGACAAACACGGCGATTGGGACCTCACTCACGAGGATCGCCTTGATGATATCGCGCATCGACTCGGAGAGCCCCCCGGGGGTGTCCATAAGCAACACGACAGCCTGCGCGTGGTTGTGCGATGCCTTCTGGATTACGCGGAGCACGTAATCGCGTGTAACCGGCCCTACCGCGCCGTCGAGCGTGCCGACATATACCAGGCCGTTGCTCGACGAGGGGGGGGAACCTTGGGAGCGGGGGGGGCGCAGGTTGGAGGCAGACACGGCAGTGGCGAACGCACACAGAAACGCGGAGATTACGAATAGGAGCCCGGCTCGTGGAGCTGACCCGTGAAATGCCCGGGAATCCGGGGCTGTCGGTGAATCCATCATATCTATCAGCGGACCCGTATCGTGATCGACGTGTGTATACTGGATGGCAATGGTAGATCAGCGACGCCCGCGACGCAAAACAAATTCCCCGCGCATCCAATGCGCGGCGGATTTCGTCTGGACCCCGGGGGAAGAGATGACTACCATTGGAACATTGCAGGAATCGCCGTGAAATTCCAACGGGTGGAGGTTTCTTTTCGAACAGGTCCTGCTGCTCAATGCGTCCTTTGAACCCCTGAATGTGATTACGTGGAAACGAGCACTCAAGCTTGTTTTTATGGACAAGGTCGAGGTAGTCGAGGAAACGGATCACGAAGTGCGGGCCGTTAGTGTGACGGTGCGCGTGCCGTCTGTGGTGCGGCTCATCAATTTCGTCCGGTATCGACGACGGGCTGCCCGATTTTCGCGGCGCAACATCTATGCGCGTGACCGGCACACATGTCAGTACTGCGGGCGACGGTTGCCGGCATCGGAATTGACGTGCGATCACGTTGTGCCGCGATCGCGGGGTGGCAAGACGACCTGGTCCAATATTGTTACATGCTGCGTGGCGTGTAACCGGCGCAAGGGGGGACGCACGCCGCGCGAAGCCGGAATGACGCTGAGCCGACGGCCCTCGCGCCCGTCGTGGACATGGGGTTTGCGGGCGCGTTATGCGCATCGCGGGGCGCCCCCGTCCTCCTGGGCCGTTTATCTGCCCTCACCAGGGTGAGGATGGTGCCGGAGGTCGGACTCGAACCGACACGGGGAGTAAACCCCGGGGGATTTTGAGTCCCCTGCGTCTACCAGTTTCACCACTCCGGCACCCCGGGGTGATTCCTCTGTGTACCGGATCCGCGGCGTTCTGTAAAGGGGGGCATGTTTCCCCGCGGAATTGCGCTTGACGCGTTATTGTACAGCGCCTACCGTATCCGCGCGTGGGGTTGTAGCTCAGCTGGGAGAGCACTTGTCTGGCAGACAAGAGGTCACGGGTTCGATCCCCGTCAACTCCACCATTTTTTTGAGCCACCCCAAGCCGGAGTGTCGTGGTTTGGTCCTGTCCGGGGAAGTGCACTGTGCAGTCCCCGTCGCTGGAAGGGGAACCGGCTTGCCGCACAATATCTGCATTTTCGAAGATAAGCGATTTTGCAACTTCTATCCGCTGTCGCTGAGTCAGCCTGTATTTGATCTCCGGATTGGATCGGGGAGTTTGCGTTTGCGCATGCAAGACGCGTTCAGCGATGCACACATACACCTTCTGTGCCGGGAATACCTTGCCCCCATTACAAGAATCAAGTCCCCCGATGCCGCGGTAAACGAGGCACCACGGGCGGAAACCGTGTTTATCAACGGCAGGCTCCTGTGTCTGGGAGACGAACTTCGTGGCATCCTCGATCAGTTAACTGAGGGTGCCATGGCGGTCAAGGGCGGGTACGTGATTGCGGCCCGATTGCAGGGTGAGAGCGCCTCTCAACTCGCAGAATATTTCCTCAAGCGGTTGTCCGACGAGGCGATCGACGCACAGTGCGCCACGCTGGCTGAGATTGCGGTGGATGGCAAGCCCCGCCACGGCCGAAACCGCAATGTCCACGCGCAAACTGCCACCGAAGGCGACTACGAAGATGCGCACCTGGTTGGCGAGGACGACGTGGAGGAAAAGTTGCCGGTCGAGCTGTCGCGTCTGATCCGATCCCATGGCATCCAGATGGTGGAAATGCACGAGGCTCGTCTGCTCTCGTTTCCGTGGCAGTTGGTCGAGTGCAACACCGATGTAATTCGCGATGACTTCGAGCGGATGCCGCTGCGGGGCCCGTCGGAAGATTCCGTGATCTATCCGGGCGTGCAGATTATCGGAGAAGAAAACATATTCGTTGGCGATGGCGCGGTAATTAAGCCGGGGGTTGTGCTCGACGCGTCCGAAGGCCCCATCGTGATTGGCGATCGCACCAAAGTTATGGCGTCGGCGGTAATCGTCGGTCCGGTAAGCATCGGTGTGGACTGTACCGTCCGGGTGGGCGCAAAAATACTGGAGGGTACATCCACGGGGAACGTGTGCAAGGTCGGCGGAGAAGTCGACAGTACTATTCTTGGCGCCTACACGAACAAGCAACACGACGGATTCATCGGGCACTCTTATCTCGGTGAGTGGATCAATATCGGCGCGGCAAGTAACAACAGCGATTTGAAAAACAACTACAGCCAGATTCGGATGTGGAATGCCGGTGCCGAGAAAAACACCGGGCGATAGTTCCTTGGCCTGATCATGGGGGACCACACCAAGACAGGAATTAATACCCTCTTCAACACGGGAACAGTTGTTGGTTTCAACTGCAACGTGTTTTCCAGCGAGATGCCGCGAAAGTTCGTCCCGAGTTATTCGTGGGGGCATGGATACGAACTCACCCCGTACGATGTGGATCGCGCCATGCAAACCGCATCCGTAGTTCTTGAGAGGCGCAAAGTTCGCTTTGAAGATGCGCACAGGAAAATTTTCGAACGGATCGCGCAAATGAGCGTGGTGGCCCGACGCAATATATAGGATGGACGCCACGCGTATCTTGCCGGTGGCTCCCGCGCACCGTGGCACGGGACACCCGGCACCCCGGTGCGACGTGATACGCCCCTTTACTCCTTCATCGTCCTGTACGGGACACCCGCTGTGCAGGGCGGCGCAGCAGGTGTAACGGTACACCAGTTTCGTCGCAAGTGGCATTCTTGTAGCAACTTGGTGTATTTATTTGCGATTGTGAGTGCGCCCAAAACCGCACCGGGACGACCCCATTGCCGCGGAAACGAATTCGGTGGCGGATGGGATCGCGGCTCATTTCGTTACCGGTGCGGGGGTTAAGCGGATGGGCATCAAAGGAGGTTACCCCCGCCCGGCGTATGGCACAGGCCTTGTTAGAAGCGAAGCAGAGACGAATTCCTGCTCCGCTTGTGAGTTGCTTCGGCGTGGGCCCATTCCTCAAGGATGATGCTGCATTTCACGAGACCAGGCACACGGCGGGGCGGGCACCCGAGCACGAGGGTCGACGCAACGCGCCGGCCCTCGTGCCTTTTGCGCCCACGCGGTCCGCAACATGCCCCGTAAATACTTATTTGACAGCGGTTCTTACCTGTGCTACTTTTCGGTCCGTTCCGCAGCCGCTCGGAAATAGACCCGACTTGTGGGCAGGCGGAAATACGCTCCGGATTCGTTACGGCACGAGGTGGGGGCTGCACTGTCTTCCCGAACTCGAACTGGGAGAGAGAGATGACGAAAGCCGATCTGGTCGAGGAAATCTCGCGGGCGACGGGCCTGAACAAGAAGGACACAAGCATCATCGTCAACGAAGTGATTGGAAATATCTGCCGTGCACTCGCCGAGGGCGACAAGGTGGAGCTCCGGGGCTTCGGATCGTTCAAGGTCAAGGAGCGCCGCGCGCGCAAGGCGCGCAATCCTCGAACCGGGGCGGCGGTGGATGTACCCGCAAAGCTCGTTCCTTACTTCAAGGCGTCCAACGAGTTAAAAACACGGGTCAACGATTCGGTCCCGGGGGAAAGCGCGGGAGTTATCCCACCTGCCGCGTTTTAATCGGGTTGCCGAGGTACACACGAGGGATTCAACTACATGCCATGTGGACGTAAACGCAAGCGCAAGAAAATCGCGACGCATAAGCGCAAGAAAAGACTCAGGAAAAATCGACATAAGAAGAAGAATCGCTAGGATCCGGGGCGGCCGCACGCGCGGTCGCCTTGTTCCTCTTCCATCCGACATGTGTGCGTGACCGGAACAGCGTGAAGGAGATAGTGCGATGACCCAGGTGGAGCGACGGGGTGCGGTGCGGGTTCCGGCCCGTCTGGCGATGGAAATCACGATTGCCACGGGCGAGCGGTCGTCGGTATCGAGCCTGAACGTCAGTGCCAGCGGGGTGTATTTTACATCGTCGTGCTACATCGCCGCGTTGACGAAATTGCGCATGACCCTCACTCTGCCGTTGGAAGAAGGGGAAAGCGGGCCCGAACACATCGTGTGCGACGGGGTCGTGGTTCGAATCGAGCCCGAAGCGTCGTCCCCCGAAGTTGCCGAGTACGACGTGGCATGCTACTTCACGGAAGTTTCCGACCGTGACCGCCTCGAAAGCTACATTCTCCGCAACGTGCCCTTCTAATTACTCTAAAGCCTCGCGATTTTTCGGCCGAATACCCCGGTGGGCGCCGCATACGTCCGACGGCGCGCGAACCCGAGTTCCTGACAATTCGGCGGGGTGTATTCGCATTGTTCGTCTTGTTTCTCTACAGCAGAGTGCATCGCGCGGCCGAGTTGCAACTCGACGCCGCCCAGAATCACGACCTCGACTCCCTCGAACATCATGGCCGGGAGCGTGAGGAAGCGACACGCCTGTTGTGGGCCACCCTCGAAGCGCGGCGCCAATCCGGCGCAGGCGCTCCCAGCACGGAAGTGCAAAACCGTGTCCATCAGATTGTAACCGACACACTCGACGTCGATTCGCAAATCCGTGACGTGCTGATCACCGACCTGTCCCGGCGTGCCGACGAGCTCCGCAGCCGTATTTCCCGCACCCGGGTACGCGAATAGTTCTGCGGCGTATGCGGCGCGCCGGCCCCTGGAAAACTCTTCGCCGGCTGCGCCGTGGTCCGCGGCGCAGCGGCACGCGTACTGCCTGCCATCCGGCATGGCGTCTTCGGGCCCGCCCAACGCTCAGGGTTTGTATTGACGGTTCGCCGAGCCCAGTGGTAAATGTCTTACCGGTTTTCAGGTGGCCCGTTTTCTCTAACCGTCCTGGAATTATATGGTGGAAGCGTCCCTCCCGGATCACCTCCCTGTGGAGGTAGTTACTGGCGATGCCGGTTTTGGCGCCGGGCTGTGCGAGCGACTCGATGCGTCGGGGGTGCCGTCCCGTATGGGGGATGCCGATGAACGTTCCGCCTGTCAGATTCTCATCCTGGACAGCGACGGCACTGAGAACAACCTCGAACGCGTCGTATCCGCACGGCGCACGGCAAACCCCGGCATGATATTGCTCGCGACGGGATCGGCTCCCGGACGCTCGCTCCTCATTCGCCTCATGCGGTGCGGGGCTCTCGATTTTGTGGAAAAACCGGTTCGTGTGGATCAGCTCGCCCGACGAGTGTGTTCGCTATACGAACGCACCACGGTGACGCGAATGCAGGCCGAAGTGACGTCCCGGCTTCGCAACGGCGCGACACGCATCGAACAGAGTCGCTTCGACCTCCATCGCGAAATCGTGCGGTCCAATGAGGAGTTGCTCGCGGTCAACGAGCGCCTGCAGAAGGTCGTTGCGCAGATCCGGACGCTCTACCACATGGGGCGTGACCTCGGCGAGAACGAGAATTGGAGTGACGCGCTCGATCGATTCTTGATGGCGCTTGTACACTTCATGCGGGCCGAGGGCGCTGCGCTCCTGCTCTATAGCGATGGAGAAGAGAGGCTTCGCCCGCGCTCGATGTTCCAGGTGGGCGGCGGCGCACTGGAATCCGCGTGCTCCACCATACGATCCGGGCGCATGGTGCACCCGCGAGCCCTCGACATCCACCCCCTCGAATCATACGGTACCGCCCGTCCGGGCGCGTGTCTGGAGCGTACGAACCCGTGGTCGATGACGGTTATCCCGCTTCGCCACCGGAACCAGTGGCTCGGGTTTCTGTTGCTCGAGAAAGAATATCGCGACGGCCTCGATTTTAAGTGGGACTACGACTTTCTGAGCACTCTGCAGACAATCTTCGCCGAGGAGATTGCCAGCGCGTCGTATATCAGCGAGCTTCGCCATCTGGGCAGATTCAACGACAAGGTGCTGGACAACGTCCAGGCCGGAGTGGTGACCACCGATGCGGCGGGATGGATTCGCTATGCGAACGCATGGGCTACCACGATGTGCCCGCGTCTCGATCGACGCACGCGCGGTGATCATTTGGAATCGTTCGATTCGCTTTTTCTGGCGCGGTCATTTTCCGACGGACTCTTCCAGAGTCTGATGGCGTCACCACACGATGCGTGCGTGATGGAGGTTACCTGTCGGGCCGGCGGCGAGGCCGAGTTCCCGGCGCAACTTCGCGCAACCCGGATGTTTGATGACAATCTTAACGGTGTGGTCCTCGTGGCAATTTTCGAAGACCTGACGGAGCGCAAGCGGATGGAATCCGAGATCCGGCGTAACGATCGCTTGCGCGTTATCGGGCAATTGGCGGCGGGTGTTGCCCACGAAATCCGAAATCCACTGACCGGCATCGCAAACTGTGCCGAGGTTCTCGCCGGAAAATTCGAAGACGACGATGGGCGCACGCGCTACACCGACGCGATGCTCGAAGAAATACACCGGCTCGACGGGATCGTGAAGAATCTCCTGACATTTGCGCGACCGCCGCGTCCTCGCATCGACGCGTGCGATGTTTCCGGCGCCGTTCGTCGTGTACTGGATTTGGTGTCGGAACAGGCCGACGATCGCGGGGTGACGGTTGCACTCGATGTGCCCGCGGGAGAAACGTTGTGCAGCGCGGACTCCGGCCAGCTCACGCAGGTATTGCTGAATCTGGTTATGAACGGAATTCTGGCCTGTACGTCCGGGGAACATGTGCGTGTAGTCGTCGGCGTTATGGAAGGCGGGCGCGTGGTCATTGAGGTGGAGGATGACGGCAGTGGGGTGCCCGACGATGTGCGCGACCGACTCTTCGAGCCGTTTGTGACGACGCGTACGCAGGGCACCGGGCTCGGGCTGGCGATAAGCAGACAGATTGTGGAGGACCACGACGGAAACATTACCTGCGAATTCCTGCATCGGGGCACCCGCTTTCGTGTTGAGCTGCCAGGTTACGCGCGCACTGCCCCGGGTTCGCTGACGCCGGGCGCGGCGACGGGATGAACGAAACACGAGGAGAGGAACAATGGCCGGGACGATTTTGATCATCGACGACGAGAAGACTATTCGCTGGTCGCTGGGGGAGGCGTTGCGTGAAGGTGGATACGACGTCGTGGACGCAGAAACGGCGTCTGATGGAGTTGCCACGTTCCGGGAACGACCGTCGGACCTTGTGCTGCTCGATATGAAACTGCCCGATGGGTCCGGGCTCGACGTGCTGTCGAAAATTCGGGAACTCGATGCCAGTGTTCCGGTAATCATGATGACGGCGTACGGCGAGGTGGAAACAGCGGTAGAGGCGATGAAAAACGGAGCGTGGGACTTCGTATTGAAGCCGTATTCGTTGGAAAAACTACGTGTGACCATTGCCAATGCACTCGAGCGCGAAAAATTGCGTACCGAAGTACGCTACACGCGCGCGCGAAATGCCGGTGGCGGCGAATTCTCTCGAAACTTCATCGGGCAGAGCCCTGCGATGAAGGAAATTTTTGAGCGGATTCGCAAGATCGGACAGAGTCGAGCGAACACAATTTTGATTACGGGTGAGAGCGGGGTGGGCAAAGAACTGGTGGCGCGCGCGATTCATTCGTGCAGTTACGAGGATCCCCGGCCGTTCATGGAGATTAATTGCGCATCCGTACCGGAATCGCTCCTGGAGAGCGAGCTCTTCGGGCACGAAAAGGGGGCGTTTACCGACGCGAAACAACGGAAGATGGGACTGGTGGAACTCGCCGAAGGCGGAACGCTTTTTCTCGACGAGATCGGCGAGATGGGGATTACGTTGCAATCGCGACTTCTGCGGGTTCTGGAGAACAAAACATTCCGGCGTGTCGGGGGAGTGAAGGACCTGACCGTGAACACACGCATTGTGTCGGCGACGAACCGCGATTTGGCCGAAGCGATCGAAGACAGGAGCTTTCGCGCGGATCTGTACTACCGACTCAAGGTTATTCCGCTGGTCATCCCCCCGTTACGGGCACGCCGTGAGGACATTCCTTTGCTCGTTAACCATTTTATCGACCGGTTCAATCGGGAACTCGGTAAGCGGGTGGCGCCCGCCGGCAGGGACGTGCTCGAAGTGTTGATGGCGTACGAGTGGCCGGGGAACGTCCGGGAACTGCGCAACGTCATCGAGCGCGCGATGCTTCTTGAGGCGGAGGAATCGATCCTCGTGGAACACCTGCCACCCGAAATTCGGGGTTCGAGCGATGCCCCGCGACCGCCGCAGGCGGCGTCGGTAGCGGAAGCGTTCATGCCGATGACGCTGCGTGAAGTGGAGCGCATCCAGATCGAGCGGACACTCGCACAGACCAACGGGAATAAATCGCGAGCGGCCGGGATACTGGGTATTTCGCGTCAGACGCTCCGTGAAAAACTCAAGGTGTTCCGCGCCGCCGACCAGGGGAGGCAGTCGGATCACGAGGCCGGTACGCTGGCGGCGGGTACGGATTCACCCGATTGAACGGGATCGCGCCAGAAATTCTACCAGTCCGGCGGGGAGGAAGCGCAACGAGTGCGTTCGAACCGCCGGGCGGCTTCCCGCTAGATTCTATCCTAACATAAGATCCGACAGTTGGTTACATAGCCTGGCTGCATAATCTTCCGACTGTGCACCGCTTTCCGGCCGGGCGGCACGCCCGTTGCCTTCTGTCCGGGCATGATGGGAAAAAAGCACACCCACCCTGCAGTCGATTCCCGCGCCGGCAATCCGCATCCGGCGGGGTATGGCGCCGCGCTTGACGGACAGGACGCGTGGTCGTCGTCGTTGTGTGTCGCCGCGGGTTCGGGGGATGACGCAATTGCCGACGAATCCGCCGCGTATCGTGACGTCGAGCACCTTGTGGGGATTATTTCGCACTGCGGGCGCAATCTACTCGGTCCGGTCAAAGGCTACGCATCGCTTATACAGGATGACGTGGATGATGGGAGCAACGCACACCGATGGGCGGACAAGATTGAGCGAACGGCGCAGATACTCGAAGATTACCTTACCCGGCTGGGCCTGTATCGCGTACAGGGCGCATGCGGGTTGCGAGAGACCACGTGGGCAACAACAGTCCACGATGCGCTCAACCTGTGCCGAACAGTTCGCGGTGCGGGCGCGCACGTTGAGGTTTGCAACCAGGCGAGCGCGGGTTTCATGCAACATTTTGAACTCCTCAAGCGGGTTCTGTTTCACGTACTCGTAAACGCTTGTGAGGCCGCGGGAAGCAATGGGCTTGTTCGTGTGACGATCGCGGAGCGCGCGGTGAACGCATCCGCCGGGAGGGTGCGGGAGTTCACCGTTTCCGTTGAAGATAACGGGAATGGACTCGAATCGGGCCAGATCCCCACGATATTTACTCCGCACTATACGACGAAACATGGTCACGCCGGTCTCGGGCTGAGCATGATCGCCGCGGCCGCGCCAGCCCTTGGAATGAACATAGAAATTCACTCGAAACCCGGAGTGGGGACAAGAGTTGTGCTCACGCTGCGGGAAGCAAGGAGGAAACCGTGAAGCGCAAGCTCCTCATCGTAGACGATATCCCCGAGGTCACTGAATTCATTCTCGATGCCCTGCGTGACCATTACAACGTGACCGGAGTTCACACTGGCGCCGACGCGCTGCGAAAGCTCGACAGGGAGACGTTTGATCTGGTGATCACCGACATGGCCATGCCCGATATGGGGGGCGAAGACCTCACGGCACGGGTGAAGCAGAGCTGGCCCGATGTGCCGGTTCTCGTGGTAACGGCGTACGGATCGATCGAAAACGCCACGCGTCTGATGCGTTTGGGCGCGTACGATTACATCGAAAAGCCCTTTTCGGTAGAAAAGCTCAAACACACCATCGATAAAGCGCTCGAGTTCAAGTCGCTGCGCCAGGAGAACAAAACGCTGCACGCCCAGCTCGGAGATCAGCGGCAGTCGAAAGTCCTCGTGGGAAACAGCGTTGTCGTGCAACACATCCGGGAAAAAATAAAACTCGTATCAAGTACCAGCGCAACCATCCTGATAACGGGCGAAAGTGGGACGGGCAAGGAAGTAGTGGCGCATGAAATCCATCGGCTCAGCGATCGGGCCGGGCGGCCGTTCATAAAGATCAACTGCGCGTCCATTCCTTCCACACTTCTGGAGAACGAACTCTTCGGTCACGAAAAGGGCGCTTTCACGGGGGCAATTCGCAGCGAACCGGGAAAATTCGAGCTCGCCAACCGCGGGACGATTTTGCTCGATGAAATCGGCGAAATGGAGCACACGATTCAGGCAAAACTTCTTCGCGTTATCCAGGAAGGAGAATTTGACCGCGTGGGAGGGGCCAAGCCAATAAAAGTGGATGTGCGTATTCTCGCCACGACGAACCGTATTCTTAAGGAAGAAATCCATAAGGGGCGTTTCCGCGAAGACCTTTATTACCGGCTCAATGTGGTGCCGCTCGATATTCCGCCGCTGCGCGAACGGCGAGAAGACGTGCCCTTGCTGATTGAACATTTCAACGATATGTTCTCACGCAAGAACAATAAGGAGCCATTACGTCTGACCGACGACGCGATCAAGAAGCTCACCGCGGCCTACTGGAAGGGAAACGTTCGCCAGCTACAAAACGTCATCGAGCGCGCCGTTATCCTGCGCAGCGGAATGACACTCGACGCGGAGTATTTCCAGTTCGAGACCGAGCGCGAGGAACAGGTATCCAAAATTGAACAGGCGTTCCGTTTCGGTTCGATCCGCGACATGGAAAAACTGATGATTCTCAACCGGCTCAAGGAAAACAAAGAAAATCGTACGCGGTCGGCGGAAACGCTGCAAATCAGCGTGCGCACACTTCGTAACAAGCTCCACGAATACAATGTTCCGTCGAAACTCGCGGGGGTCGCGCGAGCAGATTTGTCCGTGCCGGTCGGTTAAAAGGTACCGATATCCTATCCAGTTGACGGGGCAGGGGGCCAGCCAGTAAGGCGGCCCCCTGCGCACGTTTTGCGATCGTTTCTGTAACACCCTGTAAAAACGTATGTTGCCCGTTACGCCCCGGCGTGGTGGATGGGCCGTCCCCCCGGTTGGTGCGAGGGCATGTTTCGTGCTCCGTGGTTTTCGGGTGCGCCGGTGGTCGGTGTGCCCGAGGTGGAGGAGTACCACATCCTTACTACGAGTACGCGGACGACGGATCTCAACACACTCTGGGAACGATTTCACGCGGTGCGTGATGAGAACGCTCGCGAGGGGCTGGTGCTGGCGTACCTGGGTCTGGTCAAGTACGTCGCCGGGCGTCTGGCCATCGGGCTGCCGAGTTTTGTCGAGGTCGAAGACCTCTTTGGCGCCGGACTTCTTGGGTTGATGCAGGCGCTCGACAAGTTTGACGTAGAACGTCAGATCAAATTCGAAACGTACGCGATACCCAGGATTCGTGGATCCATGCTCGATGAGCTTCGCACCCAGGACTGGTTTCCCCGGTCGATTCGGCGTAAGGCAAAGCAGCTCGAGCGAGCGTACGCGCACGTGGAATCGCGTCTGGAGCGCACAGCCACGGACGAGGAAATCGCCCGGCACCTGAAGATCAGTATGGACCAGTATTACACACTTGTGGACGAGGTATGCCTGACCACCCTGGTGTCACTCGACAAAGAAGTAACGAGCGCGGGCGAAGGGCTATACGCAGTAATTGAAACCGTCGCCAATCGTGATGCACCCGATCCGGCCGACGAACTTGAAGACGCGGAGATGCGCGCTCTGATCCGCGACGTCGTAGAATCGTTGCCGGAGAAGGAACGAACGGTATTGAACCTGTATTACTATGAGGAACTTACCCTCAAAGAAATAGGAGACGTGCTCGGAATCTCCGAATCACGCGTATGTCAGATACACACGAAGTCCGTTCTTCGGGTCAAAGGACGGATGCACCAGATTCTCAACGGCATCCCCCTCCACGCGCTGGGCGCGCAATTGCGTCGCGCGCGCCAACGCCCGAACAGCTCGCAGACCATCCCCTCGGTCACCGCCACAAAGGAGGGCGCCGATGCGACCGGAGAGCATCCTGCGCGCACCCTCACGGGTTCACGAACCCCGGGCCAATGACTTTTCCTTACGTTTGACAAAATGGCATATTCCGCGCTAGGTTCACCGCGAGGTGGAACTTGTTGTCGGATAAGGTAATGCACTTCATCGTGGTAACCGGTGATGCGACACTTCGCTCGTGCGTGGATGCTCTCGCAAACGCGCGGTTGCACGTGGACATCGTCGCCGCGCCGGGGTTGGCGCTCGCCGCGGTAACCGACGCTACGCGGGTGATGCTTCTCGACGAAGCTTCGGGACCGCCAGGGGAATACGTCGCGATCATACGCCGGATTCGACGCGAGGTGCCCGGTATGGAAGCGATCGTGCTGGGCGGACCCAAATCAGAAGACGTGCTTCGCAACGAACACGCCGCTGGGGTGGATTTGTACATCGAGCGTCCAATCGATCCGGGCGGGTTCGATGCCCGGGTCCGTCACCGGCTCGACCTTGCGCGCTTGAAATGGTCCGCCGGCATTGTGGGTCGGTCTGCCGCGCTGGAAGAAATTGTCGAATCGACACTGCAGGTTGCCCCTACGGAAGTCCCCATCCTCATCGAGGGAGAGAGCGGGACGGGCAAAGATTTGATCGCGCGGGCGATCCATTTTGCAAGCCGTCGATCGGGCAAGGCGATCGAGTCGATCAATTGCGGATCGCTGGCCGAAGGGGTGCTCGAGAGCGAGCTGTTCGGCCACGAAAAAGGCGCATTTACCGGTGCGATCGCGCGCCGGGCCGGCCTGTTTGAGCGGGCAGACGGTGGCACGGTATTCCTCGACGAGGTCGGGGAGATGAGCCAGGCAATGCAAGTTCGCCTGCTGCGGGTTCTTGAGTCGGGGGATGTCTTACGTGTAGGCGGTACAAGAGCCTTGCACGTGGATGTACGTCTGATCGCTGCGACCAATCGGGATCTCGGCGATGCCGCCGCATCCGGGCAATTTCGCAAAGACCTCTATTATCGGATCAAGGGCGTAAATTTGCGTATCCCGCCACTGAGAGACCGGCGCGACGATATCCCGATCCTCGTCCCGTACTTCATCAGGGCGGCGAATCGCCGCCACAGCAAGTCCATTCGCGGCATCGATGCGCCCGCTCTGCGCAGGTTGCAAGCGTATTCGTGGCCCGGCAATGTTCGCGAACTGCGCAACGTGGTCGACACGCTCGTCGTTCTGTCCACCGAGTCTCGCATTCGCGCGGATCTCGTCGATGCGCAGTTGCGCTCGAACGAGCCCCCGGCGCATTCTCCCTGTGCGCCAATGCTTCCGGTGGCGTTGAACCGTTCCCGCGAGGAAGCGGAGCGCGAGATGATCTATGCGTCGATTCTTTCATTGCACCGGGACGTCGCCGAGATTCTCGAATTGCTCCGGCGCCCTGACGGTCCCGGTGCAGGGGGGGTGTTTCGGGAAGTGCGCGCCGAACCGGTCGACCCGGTACCCGCCGATCTGTCGCTCAAGCAGCTTGAGCGGGCCACGGTGCAGGAAGCGCTTCGTCGTGCGGGCGGCAACCGGCGCGCGGCGGCAGATACGCTGGGCATCTCCGAGAGAACGCTTTACCGAAAAATCAAGGACTTCGGTCTGGTCTGATCCCGGTGGTCTTGGGCTTGTGAGCGGGGTGGAGGGATGGTATACTCATGGCGAGATCGCCACCCCCTGCCGGTCTCGTTGAGCAACCGAGAATTCCCCCCCCCGACGAGGAGTAGAGATGAAGTTTTTCCGCATTGCCGCCGTGGTGGCCGGTGCTGTGCTGTGCGTTCCGGGTGGAGCGTATGCGACAAAGTTCGCCGGCGAATTCATGGCCGTGGGTGGCGGGGCGCGTGCACTCGGACTCGGCGGGGCGTTTGTCGCCGTGGCCGCTGACGTGTCCACCGTGTACTGGAATCCGGCGGGACTCTCGGGTCTGGACCATCGTGAAGCCCTGGCGATGCACTCCGAGCGTTTCGGCAATCTCGTGAATTACAATTTTGTGTCATACGGGCAGCCTACCTCCCTCCTCGGTGTGGAGCGCGAAGCGGCGTGGGGAGCTGCGTTGCTCCATCTCGGGGTGGACGGCCAGGTGGTCACCAATCAGTTGTCCCATACCGACCTCGACGGCAACGGGCAGTTCAATCCAGAAATCGGGGAACAATTGATCGACGCCAACGGAAACCCATTCCGCGCGTACGACCTGCTTCCCCGAGAAACCGACAACAACTTCGCTTTTCTCGGATCGTTTGCGTTCAAGACCGCGGTCGGCAGGGTTGGCGGGAATATCAAACTGATTTACAGCAACGCGATCGCCGGCCAGAGCAGCACCGGAATCGGAATTGACCTGGGTTTCCTGCGGCGCGATCTGATCGTGAACCATCTCGACGTGGGGGCCAAGCTGCAGGATGCTACCGGGACGTACATCAGCTGGAGCACGGGTACGAACGAGTTCATTACGCCGATGCTAAAGGCCGGCATGGCCTACACGCTGCCATCGCAAAAGCTCAATGGCGCCGTGTTGTTCGCCGCGGATGCAGACCTGTTCTTCGACGATCGCCGGCAGGCATCGCAATTCTGGGTCCATGGAATGAGCAGCGATCTCCATCTGGGCGTGGAATTGCAGTTCCAGAAGCGAGTCATGGTGCGCGGCGGTCTCGATGCGCAAAATCCAACGGCGGGGGCCGGATTGCGTTTTGGACATCTGGGGTTTGATTACGCGTGGCTCGGTCATGACGACTTCGACGCAACGCACCGCGTCAGCGTGCTGGCTTCGTTCTAGGTTGCTCCGCTCCGGCAGGAAAAGATCGTTATCGATTGCCCGCTGGCCGGATACCGCCGGGCGAGGAAAATGTCCCGCCGGCATCGCATCCGGGGAAGCTGCGGGCATGGAGTGAGCGCGCGCACTGGACGACGCGCCGGAACGGCGGGGTTTTTTTGTTGCGTACGTGTTTGTTCTGCCGGTCGCGTGGATTGCACCAGTCCGCGGTTTCTCCCACCCGGAAAGCTAGCGGGCGGTGCGGCGTTTCCACACGTCGAGTACATCTCCGGGGTGGAGCCTCGATTTTACGGACTTGCGATTCCACGACAGGAGGTCGGTGAGGGATACACCATAATGTCTGCTGATCGAGTAAAAACTTTCGCCGCGGGAAACCACGTGTCGAGTGCGCAGACAGCACGTCTCGTCGGGAAGCGTGACCGACCGGGCATGACGCCGGGGAGCGCGGAAGGAAGCCGGTACGAAGATCGTCAGTTTCTGCCCCGGATAAATGTACCGGCGGTACGAAAGGTTGTTCCAGGCGCGTATTTTGCGCGCCGAGGTTCGGTAGTTTTCGGCGATCTCGCCGAGCGTGTCGTGGTCGCGCACTGAGTATGTCATGCGATGGAAACCCGCCGGCGGGGCCGCCTTCCGCGCATATCGTTCCAGCGCTTTCCGATTGATCGCGCGCCCGGGGTTCCGGTAACCCGGGCGTGAGGTGCGCGACGCCACGGCCGGTGCGCCCGGCGCAGGGACCAGCAGATACTGCCCTTCGCGGATGAAATGCCGGCTCCGCAAATTGTTCAGACGACGGATCGCATTAATCGATGTTCTGTATTTCCTCGCGATCAGGGAAAGTGTCTGTCCCTTGCGTACACGGTGACGCCGCCAGGTGATCCGTTCACCGGGTTTAAGTGCGCCCAGTGCCTTGATGCACCGGTCTCCGGTACCGTGTGGAACGCGTACGGTAACCTCCATGCCGGGAGGGGTGGCCCAGCGCCGAAACTGCGGGTTGAGTTTGCGCAGCTCACGTGCGCTTGTGCCCGCGCACCGGGCGATTATTTTCAGGTCCGTGGCGTCGGTCACCGTGACTTCGTCGTAGTCATACGAATTGGGGTCCGGAATATCGAAATCGTACTGTGCCGGATCGCGTAGTATGTACAGCGCGGCGAGAAACTTCGGCACGTACAGTTGTGTCTGCCGGGGCAGCCGCAACTGCCAGAAGTTCTCCGTCTTCTGGCGGGCAATTTGGCGGGCTATACGATACTCGCCACAATTGTACGCGGCGAGCGCGAGAGTCCAATCGCCCCATATTCCATGCAGGTCGTTCAGATAATGGCCCGCTGCCCACGTGGACGCCACGATGTCCCTTCGCTCGTCCATCCACCAGTTCATTCTTAACTTATAAATCCGCGCCGTTCCGCGGATAAACTGCCATGGCCCGACCGCGCGTGCGTGCGACACGGCCTTCATGGAAAAGCCGCTTTCGATCAATGCGACACAGGCGAGTTCCTCGGGCAGATCGAGTTCATCGAACACGCGCTTCAACACCTGGCGATACCGTTGCATTCGATTCACCGAGCGGATGAATCGACTCCGTCCGGGGCCGGTAAAATATCGAATCCAGAAATCCACGCGGCGATTCTCCACGGTGGGAAACACCGAGTGGGAAATACTGAAAATTCCGGGATCGAGATTGACATCGAGTTCCGGCCAATCGGCGAACGACAGGGCAAGACTGTCCACGCGCGAGTCGTACGTCTCTTCGGGGCCGACAAACGTGTCGAGACTGTCAAGATCGTCAAGCCGGTTAAAAAATCCGGCGAAATCGGGGTCGGTCTCGATGTGGGGATTGGCACGAATGAACGAATTAACGTCGGATTCGAGGGAATCGCGGGTGGATCGATACAGATAGGTATGCCCGTGACGGTGGAAATTGAGCGCCGAATCGAGACGACGCTCGAAGTCCTCGAGCGCGAATCGGCGCGCGTAGATCTGATCCGTGCTCAACCCGCTGTGGAGTGGGCGCTCGATGTCTGCGCGCGGGACCGGAGTGGGGCCGCAGGCAGATACGATGAGGCCCGTCAGGACAGCCCATGGTGCCATGTGCTTGTAAATATTCATGTTGGAAGGGCTTGGCGAAATGAAGGCCGAGCCGCACCGGAAATAATGGGAGAGAGGGGAGCAAATTGCAAGCCACAACATGGGGAGGACGGGATACGGGGGTGGAAAACTGGCATGGCTTTGCGGTATAATCATATAGCGAATCGACATACGCGTTTCCCGGATGAAGGTACAGCCTGATGTACACCTACGAGCGAGACTTCCGCTACCTTCTGCTCAATCTTCTGCCACGGCATCGGCTCGCGCCGGAGCTGCGCCACGACGTCGACCGTGCCCTGCGCGGGGCCGATATTGGCGTGTTGCGGCGTCAATCGGTTCGCGCGCTCGAGTCGCTGCGTGAGGCCGATTGGTTGGAGCGCAACGCGATAGCGCGTGAGGGAGACACCGTCCTGGCCACATACCAGCGACACGGTGGGGGATATCGGGTTACGGTTACGGTGCCGGCCGAAGAATGGCGTCGTTCTACCGGTGAGCAGCCCGGGAGCAAGGAAGCGACCGCCCCGGCGGGCCGACGCCCAGAACGTGCATCGCCACAGGCGCGGCCGAAAGCGTGGGGAGGGAGGATGGGTGCACCCGCTGGAAATTCTCCTCTTCCGGGCGCGGACGGGTCGGACGAGGTGGTCGGGGGCGCCGTCCCGCCCGGGGGTGAACCGCACCGTGCACCGCGCCCCACGGTTCCCGTTCCCCCGGATGCAGCGAGGTCGGCTGCGCACGCTGGGCGGGCGGCTCACGTACCACCCGATGGTTCGTCTCCATTGCCCCCGGCGGGGCGCCCCCAGGAAGATGCAGCCTACGTGCCGGAAATGGTGCGATCATTCGCGGTGAGCGACCGGAGTGAATCTCTGCTGCAACGCGTCGATACACTCCTGGTCACGATCGAGCTCTGGTTCGAACTGTCCAGCGCGGAACTCGATGTGGTGGAGGACACGCCCGGCGCTCCGACCGACAGTGGATCCCGTGTTCGTCGTGTGGAACCGGACGCGCTCCGCGAGGCGACCCTGTTGCGGACGGCGATTGAAACCGGTGCCCACCGGCTTGTAGGCAAAGCGGACGCGATCGATTCACACAGAATATCTGGCGGCTGGGACACGATGGGCGTCGCCGCGGTATTCAGTCTGGGTAAAGTGCAGGGTATCCTGCGTCTGTACTATCGACCGGGTCTGGCGGAACCGGTAATGGCGTCGCGACTCAATGCGGCAACGGCGCTTGTTCGCCAGGTATTCGAATTGCACAACCAGGTGGCGAACCTGACGTCCATCGACGCGCTCACCGGGGTGTACAACCGCCGGTTTTTCGATTCGCAACTCGCGGTGGAATCTGAGCGGTCGATGCGATCGGGGACACCCGTCTCCTTACTGCTCCTGGACATCGACGATTTCAAACGGGTTAACGATGAACTCGGGCACCGCAAAGGAGACGAAGCGCTCCGCGTGATAGCGGACCTTATCCGACGCCACCTGCGCAAGGTAGATATGCCGTTCCGTTACGGCGGGGAAGAATTCGTTATTCTTCTGCCTGGCACCCCCGAACTCGAAGCCGTGCATACCGCCGAGCGTCTGCGACGAGTAATCGCGGATCACACGGAATTCCGCGACCTGCACGGACAACCGCGCCGTGTGACCGTCAGCGTGGGCGTATCGGTGTTTCCCGATCTGGCGCGTACACCCGAAACATTTTTCGAACAGGCCGACCGGGCCATGTACCGCGCCAAAGCGCTGGGGAAAAACCGCGTCGTCCGTTTCGACGAAGAACCTCCTCCCGGGAACGAAACGATGTAGCGAAGGGGACCGTGTGCTGTGGAGGTGTGGTGGATGAGTTGGTGTCTCGTCGCTTCAATTTTTGCCGCCGCGTGCTGGCCCGCGTGGTGGTGTATTCCGGTCTGTATACTGGTGGGCTGGCGCGTGGTCGCCGTGCCCCACCGTTCGTTGCGTGATCGGCTGGGCCGGGCCACAGGCGTCGTCCTGGTTGTGAGTTGGACGTTCGTTCGGTTGGCCTCGATCGGCGCATCGGTAGATCATGTGCGCCGTTTCGTGGGAGATCGCCCGCGCGGACGGCGGGTGCAATTTGTGGGACGCGTTGTGTTGATGCCGCATGCCACGCGTTACGGGACTCGTGCCGACATTGTGACGCAACTCGATGGCTACGAGGTGAGACTGGGCGCCACGGTGCCGCGCTTTTCCGTCAATCCCGGAGATACGATACGTGGCCGGGGACGGCTGCTGTGTGCCGACCGCGGGTGGTCCCACGCCGGGTGGTTGCGCGTGGAAAGGCGGGGGCTGTCCATTCAACGGGGCCAGCGCGGTACATGGGAACGTTTTCGGCGCACGCCGTGGCGAATCCATCGGCGCGTTCGTGTGGCACTCCAGCGGCGAATGGGAAATCAGGCGCGCTGGGTATGCGCGCTCCTTCTCGGGGAACGTTCGCTGCTGTCTCGATCGGAACGCGAGTCGATTCGCACGCTGGGTGTGTCACACTTGTTTGCCCTCAGTGGGGCCCATCTGGCGATCATCGCGACATTATCCATGCTCTTGATCCGGGGCGCGAATCGGCGACCGCCGGGCGTGGTGTGGATTGCACTCGGTGCATATGTCCTGGTCGCAGGCAATATCGCATCACTGCAGCGTGCGTGGTGGATGGCCATTGTGGCGCTGGTGGCACGTCAAAGCGCGCGCGCACAAGACGCGCACAGTGCGCTCGGTGCCGCGGTTGCCGTATTGCTGATATCCGATCCTGCCGGGGCACGAAACCTCGGGTTGCAATTGTCGGCCGTGGCCACCGCGGTAATTATCTTTGTGACGCCGCGCCTGTTCTCGTCGACGGGCGCGAACCAGCACGCCATGGGCGCACGGCGCAAACTACGACACGGAGTGTTCCGGGTGGTGCGCGCCGCCGCGCTCACGGTGGCGATCGGCGTAGCGGTTGTTTTTGCGTTGTTACCCGTCGAACTCGGGGTATTCGGCCGCATCAGCGTTGTGGGCCCGATGGCCACCGTCGTGCTCACGCCCGTAGTCGCCGCGGTGCTGATCGGCGGGGTGATTGCCGGCGGGTGTGCGCTGATTGGCTGGGGAGGAGGGTTGGGTGTGGCGGTGGCAGCGACCGGAGCGGCCAGCCGGATACTGGAAACACTGGTTGACCGGTTGAGCGCGGGCGCTCCCCCTGTTCTCCACCTGCAGGCCCCCGAGCCCGTCGTCTTCTGGTGCGGAGTTGCCGTGGCGTGGCGTGCGGAGCGGTGGAGGGGGCGCGCGGTGGGCGCGGCACTGGTTGGGCTCTCGTGGGCAATTTCCGTGGTGGCCGGTGGTGCGTGAACGATAGTCACGACGGGAGGGGGCGCGTATTTTTTGGGTGTACAACGCCGGGCTGTGATGCGTATAGTGCGCGCATGCCGCGAGCAAGTGGAGGGCAACAGTGACCCCGGAACGAGCCAAATTGGCTGTCCTGGCGTCCGGACGGGGTAGCAACTTCGAAGCCATCGTCAGGCGCTGTCAGGATCGCGACTTTCCCGCGCAAGTCGCGTGTTTGGTTACCGACAATGCACACGCGGGAGCCGTCGCGATTGCACATGCGAACGGAATCGTCGTAGAAACCGTGACCGGTGGCCCGCGGCGGGGACGGCTTGCCCCGGGGGCCGAACGGCGCATTGTGGATGTCTGCCGCCACGCGGGCGCGCAGTGGGTGGTTCTCGCCGGCTTCATGCGAATTTTGCGAACCGATGTTCTCGACGCATATCGCGGGCGCATCATCAATGTCCACCCGTCGTTGTTACCCGCGTTCCCCGGATTACACGCGCAGCGGCAGGCACTTGAATATGGCGTGCGCGTTGCCGGATGCACGGTGCATTTCGTAGATCGTTCGGTCGACGGAGGTCCGATCATCCTGCAGGCGGCCGTCCCGGTTCGCGACGACGACGATGAGGAGTCGTTGTCGTCGAGGATACGGAAAGAGGAACACCGCATTCTCTGCAAATCCATCGAATTGCTCGCGTATGGGCGTTTGCGACTTGATGGTCGCCGCACGAAAGGTTCCGACGAAGAGAAGTCCTCTGAATAAGAGAGAACATCCCATGGCGATTGCGTTGCGCGACACCAGAGACCTGGGTCTCCAGCCTACATTTACGGGAAAAGTACGCGACATATTCGATCTCGGCGAACATCTCTTGATCGTATCGACGGATCGGATTAGCGCCTACGATTCCATCCTTCCGGACATATTGCCGGGGAAGGGAATTTTGCTCACGCAGATCACGCTCGGGTGGTATGCGCATTTTGCGGATACGCTGGCCACGCATTTTGTGACCGAAGAGGTAACCCGTTACCCTGCACCGTTTAGTGACTGCAGGGAACTGGCAGGCCGGAGCATGCTCGTACGTCGTGCCCAACGCTTCGATGTAGAATGTGTTGTGCGTGGCTATCTGGCCGGTTCGGGTTGGAGGGAATACCGCGAGCGGGGGAGCGTATGCGGAGTGAATCTGCCACCGGGACTCGTCGAGTCCGACGAGCTGCCGGAGCCTGTGTTTACGCCGGCCACGAAAGCGGACGATGGCCACGATGAAAACATTTCGTTTGTGTCCATGTGTGACATCGTACCGCTCGCGGACGCGGAAGTTCTGCGACGCAAGAGCGTGGATCTGTACACACGTGGACGGGATTACGCGCGCGAACGGGGAATTATCCTGGCCGATACGAAATTCGAATTTGGTCGGATTGATGGGGAGATTACGCTGATTGACGAAATGCTCACGCCGGATTCCTCGCGTTTTTGGCCCGCAGACGATTATTCCCCCGGGCGTGCTCAGGCGAGTTTCGATAAACAATACGTGCGCGATCATCTCGACGCGATCGGGTGGGATCATTCGCCGCCGGCGCCGGGGCTCGATGATACGGTGATTGCGCGAACCATCGACAGGTACAGAGAGGCGCACGATCGCCTCTTTCCGCAACGCAATCTGGAGGGTTTACTTTGAGTGATCACGGGCGCGCTACCGCACTGATCAGCGTAACGGATAAATTCCAGCTGGAAAATGTAGCGCGGGCACTGGCCGAACGCGGGATACACCTTCTGGCGTCGTCGGGAACCCGATCGTATCTAGCGGGAGTTGGCATTGAGGCCGAAGAAATATCGGAGTATACGGGAAGCCCGGAAATACTCGATGGGCGGGTAAAGACGCTGCACCCGAAAATCCACAGCGGTATCCTGGCCGACCGCGACAAGCCTGCCCACATGGATACGCTGAAGCGTGATGCAACGCGCCCCATTGATTTTGTCATCGTCAATCTTTATCCGTTTGAGGAAAAGTATCGCGACGGGGGGCTGGGTTCCGCCGAAATGGTGGAATTTATCGATATCGGGGGCATTGCGTTGCTGCGGGCTGCGGCCAAGAACCACCGCTACGTGACGATCGTAACTTCCCCCACGCAGTACCCGCGGCTGATTGAGGAACTGGGCGAGTCGGGAGCAACAACGCTGGCGTTTCGTAAAAAACTCGCGGCGGAAACATTCGCGTTGACCTCCACCTACGACGCCGCCATCGCGAGTTTCATGCGATTGCAGAGCGAATCCGACGGTCTGCCCGATCGCCTTCCCATCGGTCTGACAAAAGTAACGGATGTGCGGTACGGAGAAAATCCTCACCAGCGCGCGGCCCTGTACCGCACGATCGAAGCGTCTCCATTGGTCGACCTGTCCGTGCTCCAGGGAAAAGAACTGTCCTTCAATAATTACCTGGATGTCGACGGCGCATTCACGCTCGCCCGTGACCTCGGGCGCAATGCGGTCAGTGTGATCAAACACACCAATCCGTGCGGTGCGGCGTGGTGTGGGGAACCGACACATTCGTTTCGGCGGGCGCTCCAGTGCGACCCCATCAGCGCGTTTGGGGGAATCGTGGCGGTCAATGGACCGGTTGGGGAACAACTCGCGGCGGAGCTGACGCAAATGTTTCTTGAAGTGGTTATCGCACGTTCGGTAAGTGCTGAAGCCCGCGCCGTTTTTTCCAGAAAGAAAAATCTGCGGGTACTGGAAATTCCCGATGGACACTGGAATAATCCGATTCCGTCCGCTCTGGCTGTGTATAGCCTCAATGCGATGCTGTATGAGGATGAAGATTCCGGCTTCCCCGAGCTTGAATCTCTCAAAGTGGTGACCACGCGGGAGCCGAGCGAATTCGAACTGCTCGCGCTGCGCAAAGCCTGGGTTGTTGGTCGCCATGTAAAATCGAACGCGATTGTAATCGCAGACGACAAGGGGACCGCAGGGATCGGCGCCGGGCAGATGAGTCGCGTGGACTCATCGAAAATTGCCACACGCAAGGCGTATGACGCGGAGTTTTCCCTGGTGGGCAAGGTGGCTGCTTCGGATGCGTTTTTCCCGTTCGCCGATGGGGTGACGGAGCTGGCGAAAAACGGGATTACGGCAATTATCCAACCGGGCGGATCAATTCGCGATCAGGAAGTGATCGACGCGGCGAACGCTGCCAACATCGCCATGGTGTTTACCGGTCGCCGACATTTCCGGCACATTTGATCGGGGAGCCTGGTCGATGCATTCCGGTGGAATTGTAATTCTGGACTATGGGTCGCAATATACACAGCTAATTGCGCGCCGTGTGCGCGCACTCCACGTATTTTCGGAAATCCTGCGCTGGGATGCCGATCCCGATCAGGTGCTCGCACTCGCACCCCGGGGGGTGATCCTCTCGGGAGGTCCATCGAGTGTCTTCGCAGCGAACGCACCGACTCTGCCCGGTATGCTGTGGACGTGGAAATTGCCCGTACTCGGAATCTGCTACGGTATGCAGCTGCTCTGTCGCGAACTCGGTGCCAACGTAGAGCCCGCAGAGGAAGCGGAGTACGGTCACGCCGATATCACCGCGGACAATGGACATATTCTGTTTGCGGGAACGCCGGCGAAGCAAAGTGTGTGGATGAGCCACGGAGACCGGATACGTGCGGGAGGCGAAATTACGGTGACGGCCACCTCGGACAACAGCGAGGTGGCGGCATTCGCCTGTGCCGCGCGCCGCACGTACGGTGTGCAATTCCATCCCGAGGTTCAACATAGCCGCTACGGGGAAACGATTCTGCGCAACTTTCTATTCGACATTTGCGGATGCACTCCGGGTTGGAATGCCGGCGACATCGTCGATCAGCTTGTAACGAGTATTCGGCACCGGGTGCCGGAGGGGCGCGTGATCTGCGCGGTCAGCGGGGGGGTAGACAGCGCGGTAGTGGCAGCGTTGGTCGACCGTGCGATTGAGAAACGACTCTTTTGCGTGTTCGTCGATAACGGCCTGCTGCGCGCGGGAGAACGCGAAAGCGTGGAAACACTCCTCGCGAGTCAGCTCACCGGAGAGTTCCAGGTGGTGGACGCGCGCGCGCGGTTTCTTGAACGCCTCGCCAACGTGACGGATCCCGAGCAAAAGCGCAAACGAATCGGCAATCTGTTCATCGAAATCTTCGAGGAGGTCAGCGCTGCCAACGGGCCGTTTGCGTATCTTGCGCAGGGTACGCTGTATCCCGATCGGATCGAAAGCAGTGCAACCGTTGGCCCGTCGGCGACCATCAAGACGCACCACAACGTCGGGGGGCTCCCGGCAAACCTGCCATTCAAATTGATCGAGCCGCTCGAACTGCTATTCAAGGACGAAGTGCGCGAAATTGGCGCTGCACTCGGCCTCCCACGGGGTCAATTGGCGCGCCACCCGTTCCCTGGTCCGGGTCTTGCTGTTCGCATCATCGGAGAAGTTACCGAGGAACGGCTCGGCACACTCCGGCAGGCTGATAAGTTGTTTGTCGATGCATTGCACGAGTGGGACCTGTACGATTCGGTGTGGCAAGCTCTGGCCGTGCTCTTGCCCGTGCGCAGCGTTGGGGTAATGGGCGACGCGCGGACGTACGGTCATCCCGTCGTGCTACGCGCCGTGGCGAGCACCGATGGAATGACTGCCGACTGGGTGGCATTACCCCCGGAATTCCTCAAGGCGGTATCGAACCGCATCATCAATAGCGTACCGGGCGTAAATCGCGTCGCATACGACATCAGTTCCAAGCCGCCGAGTACCATCGAGTGGGAGTAGGCGGCACGATTCCGGGCGACGGTGGGTAATATGGCGGGCCGGGGCGCCAACGGTTATAATTACAGTATGTTGTGCGCTACAAAACCTTTCGCGGGCGCAATCGTGGCCTTTGCGCTCATGGTATCGCCTGCGTTTGCGAATTCTCCTGTTCTCCCGACACCGGCCACGACTTCCGTGGTGGACCGGCTGGATCGACACGGTGAGCCAATGGCGGCCTGGCGTAGCGCATCTTCCCGGACTCCGTTCATGGTTGCGGCCCGATTGCTCACCGAGATGGGGCGCTACGCGCAGGCCGACAGTGTACTCGCTGCCCACCCGCCTGTGTCCGGCGAAGACCCGCACACGTACTACCTGCAGCGCGCGATGCTCAACCTTTTCGCCGGGCGAGCATCACGGGCAAATGATCTGGCGCGTGCCATCGATTCCACGGCGGCCCCGGATGTGCAGGCCTACCGGGATCTGGTGCTCGCGAAAGCAGCGCTCGAATCCCATCGCTTTTTGCGCGCCCTGAACCACGCACGAAGTGTGCATTCGTACGAGCTTCCCTCTGTTGTGGCCGACGCGATGTGCCGGATAGAAATCGAAGCACTCGCCGGACTCGGCAGGTTTGGTGAGGCACTCGATGCCGCCGCCCGTCTGGACGGCGCTCCCGACGCCGACGGGCTTGCCCGACGGTACAAACTTGAGGTGGACGCCGGGCGCGTGCAGCAGGCGCGCACGACGGCGCGCTACCTTGCACTGCATTTTCCCGCGGAGAGCGCAACGCGCGAGGTGGCGGACGCACTGTGGAAATCCGAGGGAGCGCGCACGCTGGATGCCGATGAACTCCTGGATTGGGCCGATTATTATATCGGGCAAGAGGTGTTCGATCGTGCCCGCCAGGCGCTCAATGCTCCTGCACTTCGGCACGCGACGCGTGCCCGGACCGAACGAAGGCGCGTGCTCCGGGCCGATATGGCGTTTCGCGAGGGAAACTACCGTCGCGCGGCGAAACTGGCCACACCGAAGATCCATACTGTGAAATGGAAGCGGTTGTCCGTGCTGATCCTCGCGCGTGCCGAGCGCAAGCTGGATCATCCCGCGCGCAGCGCCCGTCTTTACGAGATGTTTGCCCGCGACTGGCCCAATGATTACAAGGCGGCCGACGCGTTGCGCGTGGCGCGCGAGATGTTTCAGAAGGCCAGGGACCGCGCGGGCGCGGCGCGCGTGGACGCCCGACTGCGCCGGAGCTATCCGTCGAGTATTCAGGGGCGCAGGTCGGCGATTGACTACGCGCTGCGTTTGGCCAGGAACGGGCATCATGCCGAGGCTCTTGCTTTGATGACGCGGCAGGTGAGGCGATCGCGGGGCAGGGATGAATCGGCGCTGTATTATCTTTCCCGCATCTACGAACGTACTGGAGAAGCACGCCGTAGCAGTTTGTTATTGAATCAATTACGGGATATGGACCCGTATTCGTTCTACCTCCACCCATCCGTCGCCTCGGGACGGGAAGGCGTCCCGGTGCGGGGCGCCAGCGGATCGGTTGCCATCGACGGTCCGTTCGGGCTGGCCGGGTTCCTGGCGCGTGTCGATTCGAGTCGTCATGCCGCGTACGTTCGGATACGTGGGCGCATCACCTCGCAATCCGATGCTCCGGTTCCCGAAGCCTTTTCCGAGTGCGTGTCGCGGGGCGAATGGCTTCTCTCCGTGGGGATGCGCGACTGGGGCGAGGAGGAGTTGCGCGTCGCACGCGATCGTTGCGCGGGATCGGTACCCGCTCTGCTCGAACTCGGTCAAATCTATGACCGGTGGGCCATGCCGTGGCGCAGTGTGCGTGCGTACCAGAGGGCGAGTGACCGGACGCTATGGCGCGTACGCCGGGAGATAACCGATGATTATCGAATTCTCCTCTACCCGACACCCCACCCGGTTCAGGTATTCGACAACTCAGCCGCATACGGGCTGCCCGCCAATCTCGTGTATGCGATGATCCGGGAAGAAAGCCATTTCGAACCCGGTGCTGTTTCGCGAGCCGGGGCGGTGGGGTTGATGCAGCTCATGCCCGCCACTGCTCGGCGCGTGGCCCACGAACTCGATGTTCCCGGCTGGAAAGAAGACGATCTACTCGATCCGCGGGTGAACCTTGCATTTGGAATCTGGTATGCCGGCAAACTCTACGAACGCAGCGGTCATCGCGTTCACTGGATGCTTGCTGCGTACAATGCGGGTCCGAGAAATGCCCGGCGTTGGTTTCAGGGCGATCGCGATGTGATCGATGCTGTAGACTCAATCGATTTCCGGGAAACCAACGGATACGTTCGCCGCATCGTGGAGTCGGCCAATATCTACCATGATCTTTATTTTTCCGCCGCATCGCGGTCCTCGCAATAGTCGGGTGGGATGTGTCGCCGGCCTGTTGCATAGTGCACGCAGCGAGATGTAGGCCCATGGGGTCAACGGATGGGGGTGGTCGTTGATGTCGGGGCAACAGGAATCTCCCGGCCCGTGTTTGGGCCCCGACTTCTCGCTGCGCCATGAATTGCAACGAAAGTCGCTTCATCTCGCGATGATTATCATCCCCGTGTGGGTCTATTTCGTGCCTTCGGCACCCGCTCTGATTGGCCTCATAATTGCTACATTCGCTACGGTTTCCGTCGACCTCCTGCGTCTGAGCGATCAAAGGCTCAAGCGATTTTTCGCCCGGTTTTTCCGCTCGCTCATTCGTTCCCACGAGGAAGAGCACTTGATCGGGTCGACGTATTACATGATCGCCGCGCTGTTGAGTGTGGTGGTGTTCGATCACACGGTCGCCATCGCGGCTCTTACGTTTCTGGTGCTCGGTGACGCGGCAGCGGCCATCGTGGGCAAACGGTTCGGGCGCCCCATGTACTGGGGCAAGAGCCTCCACGGCAGCACCGCTTGCTTTCTTGTGTGTTTTGCCGTGGGGTGGCCCGTGCTTGGGTTCGTTTGGCTGGCGATTGTGGGAGCACTGGCAGCGACGATAGCCGAAGCGCTACCGGTCCCGATGGACGACAACATGCGCGTTCCGATATTCAGTGGACTTACCATGCAACTCATGCTGCATCTGCTTCAGGGGTAGCCGGATGTTTCTCAAGAAGTTTTTTTCATTCATACCACGCGGGGATTTCTCGCGCGCATTGCGCCTGTACAACTCGGGCCATTACGAGAAGGCATTGAAGGCGTTCGTTGAACTCCAGGATTTACCCGAACATGCGCGCGGCGTGGATCGCTCGACGCTCGACCTGTATACCTGTGAGTCTCACGTGGCGATCAGCCGGAACCATGCGGAGAAGGGGCGCATGGAAGAGGCGATGGCTTCGATGGAACGCGCGGTGACCATCAAGCCCATGTTCGCCGACCTTCATTATGCGCTGGGCAATTATTATTTTGGACAGAAGCGTTACGATGCCGCCGCGCGCAGTTTCCGTCACGCTCTCGATATCAATAACAAGTATTTCCGTGCTCGGGTAAACCTGGCGTTTGCACTTCTTGAATCGGGAAGCGTCGATGAGTCCTCGGCGCAACTCGAGAGGGCCCGGATGGCGTGTCCCAATTTCTATCGCGAACGACTCGATTCGCTCGTTCAGGCGCTGCGCGCGGGCGAAGACGTGAATGGTGCAAAGCACCTGTTTCGGGAGATGCTCGAAGAACGCCCGAGTTCGGCTCAAATCAGCCGCGAACTGGCCATCGAAGCCATCCAGAATGGAGACCACGAAGAGGCCATCCGCGAATTGCGCAAAGCCCTCGCACTCAAACCAGATTATCCGGATCTGCACAACTACCTTGGTATCGCGTATGGGAACGAGGGGATGATCGACGACGCCGTGCAAGAGTTTGAGGTTGCCCTCAAAATCAATCCGTACTATCAGAAAGCAAGATTGAATCTCGCCATCCTCTATTACGAGAACGAGCGTTTTGACGAGGCGCAAACGCAACTCGATGAGGTGCTGTCCGTGCAGCCCGGGAATCAGCTCGCACAAAACCTTTTACAGGAGTTGAGGGCCGCGTCGCGGTCGTGATTGGGGCATGGGACGAAAATCGGTGTTTATCGACTATTACGAGGTGCTCGGCGTTTGGCCAACGGCCGACGTGGATGCGATCAAGAAGGCCTACTTCAACCTCGCGAAAATTCACCATCCCGATGTGGTCAAGGGTGAGCACAAGAGCGGGGATGTAGACTTCAAGAAGATCAATGAGGCCTTTTCCGTGTTGAGTGACCCGGTGAAACGCCGGGATTACGATCAAGTGCTAAAGGCACATTCCGGAACCACCGACAAGCCCGAGCGCGTCGAGGCCGACCGACGTTCCGCGCAGTTGGCGTTTGAACAGGCGCGCACGGCGATGCGTGCAAACCGGTATGACAAGGCAGTGGTGCTGCTGCGCAGCGCGGTGAAATTCGACGACACCAACGCGGCGTATCACAGTTGGTATGGCTACGCGCTTGCCAGGCTCAAAACCCACCTGCACGAAGCGCGCGACGAATGCAAGAAAGCGCTCGAGATTGAGTTTTACAACGCAGACTATCATGCCAACCTCGGTTACGTGTATTACCAGGCTGGCCTGACGAGTACGGCGGACGAAAGTTTCGCGGAAGCGCTGAAATGGGATCCGGATCACGCGATTGCAACCCGTTACTACGCGCGCGCCGCCGGCAAGAAACACGGAAACGGCCAGGCGAATGCGGGCGGGGGAATCGGCGGTTTCCTGGGCCGACTACTCGGCAAGAATGGAAGCTAACGCATTGTCCGGTTGATAATTACAGGTTGCGCCGGGAACATCAAGGATCCGGGCGTTCCGCGTTGACACCCGCGCCCGGTCATCGTACGTTTACCGTATGATGAACCGGGCATTGTTCATCCATCCCGTTCCTGCGGGAGTGTGGCGTTGACGAGAACCGTCACCTACGTCCCGGATATCGGCGCTCCGCGCGTTGGTTCCGACCTCCGGTATGTCGAACGACTCAGCCGAAATCGCAGCCTTCATATTCTTATCGAGGACGCATCCGCGACGCGGGGAGCGTGCCGCCGCCAGTTCGCCCTCGCAACGTATCGGACGGCGATCGAGCACTATCTCGCCCGGGGTCGCATTGAACATCCGTTGCCTATCCTGCGCGACCTCGCACGACGAATCGCACAACTTGCCCGGCAGGACGACAGTCGCATGGGCGATTTCCAGGACTTCGGCCTGTACATGGTGGTGCAGGATGCGAATGTTCTCTTTCTCCTGATGGGAACGGGCGGGTTCTTCCGTGTCCACCGTGCGGGAGACTGGCTAGATGTAACGCGGACGTGCGAGGGGGTGCACGAACTTCCCCTCGACGGAGGCCCTTCGCAAGCCGAGCTGTTTTCGCAGGATGCCGATGATTTCTTGCGACTCTATCGTATTGAGTTCGGCGAGGAGCGCGCCGGCTGCGAGGTAATTTTCGGCGGATCCGACGAATCTTTGAATGTCGTCGGGGAGCTGCTGATGGCGCCAGGTTTCATCGCTCCTGCCGACTCCGCCCTGGAATCCGCGCGCGTCGCACAATCGGTGCTGCATTGTACATTCGACCGCGCGCAACCCGCGCGCGTGGAGATTCCGACATGGCATGCACAACGATCGACCGTCGCGCGGACAACGGCCAGGCGCGCTGGTACGCTGGCGTTTGCGTTGGCGTTGATCGGCACATCCGGATGGCTCGTTCATTCGTTCGATTCCACGCGGCGTGCCAGGTCGACAAAGATGGCCGTGTCGAGCGATTTTCCGGACGCTGCGAAGGATCGCTCGGGTGCCGGGGCCCCTGGGATCGCGTCGCGGCCGCTCGCCGCCGCGCAAATAGATACCCGGCAAACCACAGAGCCCGGGGATTCCTGAACGCGCGCCTCGATTCGAACTGGCGTGGAGCCGGTCATTTTCGCTTCCGGTGACAACGAACCCGGTAGTTAGCGCCGGTCTCGTAATTTTTGGATCGCGCGACGGTAGCGTGTATGCCTACGACGCGACCACCGGGGACCGTCGCTGGCGCTACAAGGCGGCAGCCGGAGTCGGAGCGTCCCCGGTGCTGACACCGCGGGGCGTGGTGGTGGCGGACTACAGCGGACAGGTGGCGCTACTCGACGTGCGCACAGGGAAGCAGCGTTGGACACGCGCGCTGGGCGCGCGTATCGTCGGCACGCCGGGGCAGGGGGACGGCACCGTGTCAGTCGGGTGCATCAACGGAAAAAGTTACGGGTTATCCATAGATACCGGGCATTCGCGGTGGACGGTGGATACCGGGGGGCGAATTCGTGGCGGTAGTGCATTTTTGCGCGGTCGATTCTACATCCCCTCGGCGTCGGGATATGTGTATGCTGTTTCGTGCGTTACCGGTCGTGTGGAGTGGAAGCACCCGATCGGAACTCCCGTGATGTCCACGCCGGATGCGGCGGACGACCGCGTGGTATTCGGATCCGACGATGGACGGGTCTACGCACTGGAGCTCCAGCGCGGCGAGCGTCTGTGGAGCTTCGCGAGCGGAGCGCCGGTTCGTTCGTTTGTGACCATCGGGCACGGCAATGTGCTTGCCGGATCCACGGACCATTCGCTCTATTGCCTCAATGAACAAACGGGAGAAGAAATATGGCGCTTTCGAACCGATGCGTCCGTGTTTTCCCGTCCCGCACGAATCGGCGATCTGGTTTTCGTCACTTCGTATGACCGCAATTTGTATTGCGTCGATGGTCGCACAGGAGCCGAACTGGCACGATTCGCGACCACCGGCGCCGTGTATTCGTCACCGGCGGTCGCTGGCCGGCGCGTATACGTCGGAAATAACGACGGGAGGTTTTATGCCATCGGGTTTGCGGCTGCCCCGACAATGTGATCGGGAACCGGAACCAGAATGAGGAGTTCAAAAGGGGAAGCAAACAAGACAACCCGGACTTTTGGAGGTATCCATGCCAAGGGGTGTCATCCGATATTTCAATCGTGAAAGAGGGTACGGATTTATCGAGTCGCATGAGGCCGACCAGGCGGGCGGCGAGGGCATATATGTGCACCATTCGCAAATCACAGGGGTTGGATTCAAGACGCTTGCGGTTGGCGAAGAAGTGACATTCGAACTCAAACGTGCTCCGGGACGGGCCGAAGCGACGAACGTACAGAGAGTCAGCTGAACACACACATGATTGGCGCGCACGCTCGAAGCGCCGCATCCATATTGGAGGCGGGGGTCGGGCGTGCGTTTTATCGTACCGGGGTCTGGCGCCCCGCTTGCATCCTTTCGAGGCATTTGCTACCTTCCTCGCGACAATCTGACCGGGAAAGGGCCTCAAATTCATGAAGTTACTGAAGAAACTCTTCAAACCCAAGTCGCTCCGCGATTTCGAAAAGCTGCGTCCCACGGTGGATGCGGTCAATAGACGCGCCGAGGAATACGCCGAATTCGGCGAAACGGATTTCCACGCAAAAACAGAAGAGTTCCGCGAGCGGCATCGGTCCGGGGAGACGATTGACGATCTGCTCCCCGAGGCGTTCGGTTTGGTGAAAGCAGCTTGCAAGTTTCTTGTGGGGAGGACATGGGAGGTGGTGGGACAGACGATCACGTGGGAAATGGTCCCGTATGACGTGCAAATTGTAGGGGGGATTGCGCTCCACCAGGGAGACATTGCGGAGATGGCCACGGGCGAGGGGAAAACGCTCGTCGCAACGCTGCCTCTCTATTTGAACGCGATCGAGGGAAAGGGTGCCCACCTTATTACGGTCAACGACTACCTTGCGCGACGTGACTCGGAGTGGATGGGACCGCTGTATCAGTTGCTTGGCCTGTCGGTGGGGTGCGTTCAGACCGATGTGGATAACGAAACGCGCAAGGATGCGTACGCATGCGACATTACGTACGGAACCAACAACGAATTCGGGTTTGATTATCTGCGCGACAACATGAAAACTCGCCTCGAAGACAAGGTACAACGTGCGCATCGTTACGCCATCGTCGACGAGGTGGACAGCGTGCTGATCGACGAAGCGCGTACCCCGCTCATCATATCGGGTCCCGTCTCCCACAGCCGCGCGTCGGAACTCTTTACCGCGCTCAAGCCGAAGGTGGAACGCGTGGTGCGGATGCAGCGTCAAATGGTAAACGACCTCGTCGGTTTTGCCGAGAAATACATTGATGACGACGAAAAATCCGAGGAAGTGGAACGGGCTCTTCTGAAGATACGGCGGGGGAATCCGAAAAACAAAAAATTCCTCAAATTGATGTCCGAAGGCGCCGCTGAGAAACGCGTTCTCCGCTATGAAGCGGCGCTCATGCGCGATAAGGTGTTGCACGACCTCGACGAAGAACTTTTTTACGCCGTGGATGAGAAAGCCAACACGCTGAATTTGACGGAGAAAGGACTCGACGCGCTCTCTCCCGAGGACCGCGAACAGTTCATCCTGCCCGACCTGAGCGAGCAGGTTGCCCGTATCGACGCCGATGAATCGCTATCGGCGGCCGAACGCCTGGAGGCAAAAGATCAGGCGTACCGCGCGTATGCCGAGAAATCCGATTCGATCCACGATTTCAACCAGCTCTTGCGCGGATACACGCTCTTCGAGAAAGACGTGGAATATGTGGTACAAAACGGTGCGGTAATTATCGTTGACGAATTTACAGGGCGCCTCATGCCGGGCCGTCGTTTTTCAGAGGGGCTCCACCAGGCGCTGGAGGCCAAGGAAGGCGTCAAGATTGAGGCGGAAACGCAGACGCTCGCTACGGTCACGCTCCAGAATTATTTTCGCATGTATGACAAGCTCGCGGGCATGACCGGGACGGCTGAGACCGAGGCAGAGGAATTTCACAAGATCTATAAGCTCGACGTCAAAGTGGTGCCGACGAACGAGCCGGTTCGCCGCGTGGACTTTGACGATTTGATTTATAAGACCCGACGTGAGAAGTACAATGCAATTATCGATGAAATTGTACGCCTGCACGAACAGAGACTGCCGGTGCTGGTGGGCACGATCAGTGTGGAAGTTTCCGAAACGCTTTCCCGAATGCTCAAGCGCCGCGGCGTCAATCACAATGTACTCAACGCGAAGTACCATCAGCGTGAGGCCGAAATTGTAGCCAGCGCGGGCCGGACCGGGTCGGTGACGATCGCGACCAACATGGCCGGGCGCGAAACCGATATCAAATTGGATCGGGATGTTGTGCGTTGCGATGTCTGTGGCATCGGCACAGGAAACAAGAATTATGGTACGCGCGACGGCGGCACAGTGGATACGACGGAGTGTGAAACGGATGTCCCCTGTGGTCTGCACATCATAGGGACGGAACGGCACGAATCGAGGCGGATTGACCGCCAGCTGAGGGGCCGCGCCGGTCGCCAGGGTGATCCCGGAGCTTCGGAATTTTTTATATCCCTCGAAGACGATCTCATGCGCCTCTTTCGACCCGACCGCATAGCGGGTGTGATGGACAAGCTCGGCGTGGAAGAAGGCGAAGTGATTACTCATCCGATGGTCACGAAGGCCATATCGCGTTCTCAAAAGAAAGTGGAAGCGTACAACTTCGAAATTCGTAAGCGCTTGATCGACTACGATGACGTCATGAACAAGCAGCGTGAAGTCATCTATGGCCGGCGCGACGAAGTGATGGAACTCGACGGACTTCGCCCGCTGATCGAAACATTGATCGACGATACGGTGGATTCCACGCTCGACCAGTACATCGACACAAGGGAGCTGCCGGAAAACTGGCCACTGGCTGATTTTATTGCACAACTCGAAGGGTTGTTCGTGCATTCGTTTGGCCAGCCCGACGTTCCGATCGAAGAAATATCGGTCGACGCGCTGCGGGAATTCGCTCGGCAACGGTGCCGCGAAGCCCTGGATTTGCGGGAGTCCCACCTGGGGCGTCAATTCGGCGGGGATGAATTTGTTCACGAATTCGAGAAATTCGTCATGTTGCAAACAATTGACGAAAAGTGGATGGATCATCTTCACGAGCTCGATTCTCTCAAGGAAGGCATCCATTACCGTGCATACGCGCAAAAGGACCCTCTGGTAGAATACAAACGCGAGGCGTTCACTCTGTTCAGCGATCTCAACGAGCGAATTGACAGCGAGGCGCTGTACGCGTTGTTCCATGCGCGGGTCGAGGGGGAACGTCACGCCACCGCGGATCTCTCTCGCGCGCAGGCCGTGCACCAGGAGTCGGCGGCGTACGCGATGTCCGCGGCCGGGGGGCCGTCGGGGTCGACGGAGGCTACCGAAGCTGCTCTTCGCCAACCGGCCAGGCAACAGCCGGTTCGACGGGATGCAAAAGTGGGCCGAAATGACCCGTGCCCGTGTGGAAGCGGGAAAAAATACAAAAAGTGTTGTGGTAAAGTCAGTTAGGTATTTTCTGGCAATCGATTGTTCCCGATCGGGCAGGAGATGAGGGGTTGCGTCGCGTCTCCGCCGGCGCTACAGTGTCTGCCCCGCCGCCGGTGTGCATATATCTTGCTCAGGAGCAGGGAGCCAACGGGGCGGAGGAAATCTATGACCACTCGCTTAATCGATCTTGTTGTACTGGTCGCGGAAATGAACCACGCGGACGGGCCGGCCATAGCCCGGATCGAGCGCGAGCTGTCGCGTCGCGGGTTCTCTGCGCGAGAAATTGAAGACGCCATGTATTGGTATGCGTCGCGCGATGACGACGCGGATCGCGTGGAACGAATCGGACCGGGGCTTCGCGTCCTCAGCGAGTTCGAGCGCATGAGTTTGAGCACGGAATGCTACGGGTACCTCCTTCGCCTCCTGAATTTGGGCATCGTGGGGCTGGAAATGTTCGAGCAAATCGTCACGCGTGCGATTCCCGTGGGACCGGAGAAAGTGGCCTTGAACGACGTGAAGGCGATTGCGTGCGATATGATATTTGGGTCGGGCAACGAATTGGTTGCGGGCGACGACGACCTTTCTGGGTTCTTCGATGACACGGGCGGATTCTGACAACCCCCAATAGGCGGTATTGTTTTCGTGGCCCGGACCCGCAGGGGGCCGGGCCACGTTGCACAGGGGACAGCCGCGGAGAAATCACGAGCGACGGGAACATTTAGGTGAATCACGTTACGATTGTAGGCGGGGGGTTGGCAGGTTGCGAAGCAGCGCTCCAACTCGCCGACCGGGGGGTTCCCGTCCATCTCTACGAAATGCGTCCGGGAACGGCTACGGGCGCGCACCGCGGCGACCGGCTGGGAGAAATCGTCTGCTCCAATTCATTCAAGTCGACACGACTCGACAACGCGTCCGGATTGCTCAAAGCGGAGATGAACCGGCTGGGATGCCAGTTGCTCGAAATCGCCCGCGGGTGTTCGGTGCCGGCGGGGCACGCGCTGGGAATCGACCGTGAACTGTTTGCAGATGGTGTCACCCGCCGCGTCGAGTCCCATTCGCATGTTCGCGTTACCCGCGAAGAAATTCATTCCATCGACGTACCCGGGGAGGTGGTATTTTGCACCGGCCCGCTCACCGGCAATGCCCTTGCCCGCGATATGCAACGCCACTCCGGCGATAACCTGTATTTTTACGACGCCATTGCGCCGTCCCTCGATGGCGATTCCATTGCCGACGGCACGGGTTTCTGGGCGAGCCGATACGGCAAGGGGGGGGATGATTATCTCAATATTCCGTTTGACCGCGACGACTATCGCAAGTTGCTCGAAACGATTCGAAGCGCGGATATCGTAAAAAGTCACGATTTCGAAGAGGAAAAATATTTTGAAGCATGCCTGCCAATAGAGGTCCTGGCAGCGCGTGGAGACGACGTCTTGCGCTACGGGCCCATGAAGCCGCGTGGTCTCATCGATCCAGCTACCGGACGGGAACCCTATGCGGTGCTCCAACTTCGCCAGGAGAGTCGCAGCGGAAACCTGCTCGGTATGGTGGGTTTCCAGACCCGAATGACATGGCCGGCACAAAAGCACATGGTTCGCTCTTTTCCAGGTATGGACGGCGTGCGCCTGCTTCGATACGGTACAATCCACCGCAATATGTTTCTTAATACTCCGGCGCTATGCACAAGGTGGCTACGCGATTCCCGCCGCACAATGGTGCATTACGCCGGGCAGATATGTGGCGTGGAAGGGTACGTGGAGTCGATTATGAGCGCGATGGTTGTCGCGTTCGACATTCTTGCAAACCGGCGCGGTATGCCGCTTACGCCGATTCCCTGCGACACCATGATCGGTGCGCTGATGAAATACGTCCATACGCCCAATGCCAATTTCCAGCCGATGAACGGGAACATGGGCATTATGCCCCGGCCCACGGTGCCACGTCGCGATCGGCGCCAGCGCAATGAGGGCATTTCGGCGATCGCCCTCGCGTCGGTGGATGCATGGAAGAAGGAGAATGATCACCTGTTCGCCTGATGCGCGACGAGAGAGGAAAATCCGCTTTATCGACTCCGGTGTCGTCGGATATATTCCATTTGCGACGATGCCGGGAATGGTTCCCGCCACGCGGACAACGAGGGATCTGTGACAATCGACGAGGCTATCGAGCGCTATCGCGCACATCTCGAGTACGAACGGGGACTGTCGCCACGTACCGTTTCGTCGTACGCGTCCGATTTATCGCGATTTGCCGCCTTCGTAGCGGATAAATCCGGTAATTTGTGCGAGGTCGGTCGCGTGGAGCCCGCCCACGTGAGGGGCTTTCTGGCGGCGGAGATTGCCAGAGGTATCGGCGGCCGAAGTCTGATGAGGCGTTCGTCGGCGATTCGGGGATTTTTCACCTACCTCGTTCGTCACGGCGCGATTGCCACCGACCCGACGGTACACCTCGCGCGTCAGGTGGTGCGCAAGTCGATTCCGACGATCGTCAGCGAAGAGCGAATCGACGCCATGATGAAACTGCCCGACACCGCCACGGGGCGGGGTGTCCGCGATCTCGCAATCCTGGAATTCCTCTATGGAACGGGGGTGCGACTGGCCGAACTCATAGCGCTCGATGTCTCCGATTTCTTACCACTGGGTAGGCAGATCGTCGTACGGGGCAAGGGGGATCGGGAACGCGTGGTACCCTACGGTGGACGGGCGCGGGCAGCCCTTCTCTCGTACTGGAAAAAGAGATTTCAATTGAGCGGCCGGGCCGATGACGCGCGCTTGCGCGCATATTCCGCCGAGGCAGCGTTTTCGGCCCGGGACACCGCCCGCATCAGCAGGCGCACCGTGCAGCGCGTGGCCCATCGTTATTTGACGCAGGTCGCAGCGCTCTCTCATATGTCCCCACACGTGCTGCGGCACGCGTTTGCTACGCATCTGCTCGACAATGGTGCGGATCTGCGCGCCGTGCAGGAACTTCTCGGGCACGCGAGTCTGTCGACGACACAGGTATACACGCATGTTTCGGTGGAACGACTCCGCCGGGTGTACAGTAAGGCGCATCCGCGCGGATGAATCGAGGAAATGTGATGATGAAGGGTACAACAATCCTGGGCGTTCGCATGGCGGGGTGCGCAGCCCTGGGCGGCGACGGTCAGGTGACAATGGGAAACACTGTCATCAAGCACGGCGCTCGCAAGATCCGCACGCTGGCCGACGGATCCGTCATCGCAGGATTCGCGGGCAGTACGGCCGATGCGTTCACGCTGTTCGAACGGTTTGAGGAGAAGTTGGAGAGCAGCAGCAATAACCTTGCGCGCGCGGCCGTGGAACTGGCAAAAGATTGGCGACGCGACCGTGTTCTGCGACGGCTGGAGGCAATGCTCGCCGTAATGGATCTGTCGTCAGCTTTTGTGGTTTCGGGCACGGGTGATGTTGTGGAGCCGGACGACGACATCGTTGCGATCGGGTCGGGGGGAGCCTATGCGCTGGCAGCAGCGCGGGCGTACATTCGAGATGGCGTTGCCGACGCGGAACAGGTGGTTCGCGACGCGCTCAAAATCGCCGGGGAAATCTGTGTCTTCACAAATTCACAAATCCAGGTGGCGACACTGGGTTCGGTGGGGTCCGAAACGCAGGACAAGTAACTATCATGAGCAATGAGTGGCCAAAGAATTTTACTCCGCGGGAAATTGTACGCGAACTCGATCGGCACATTGTGGGGCAGGACGACGCAAAAAAAGCCGTGGCGATTGCGCTTCGTAACCGCTGGCGCAGGCAGCAGGTTGCCGGAGAGCTACGCGACGAAATTGTGCCCAACAACATTATTATGATTGGTACCACCGGAGTGGGAAAAACCGAGATTGCACGGCGAATTTCCCGACTCGTCGGCGCCCCATTCGCAAAAGTGGAGGCCACGAATTATACCGAGGTGGGTTACATGGGGCGGGATGTGGAGAGCATCATTCGAGATCTCGTCGAGACAGCCATCGCGATGGTGCGCACCCGCCACCAGGCGCGGGTGCAGACCCGTGCGGTGGTTCTCGCCGAAGATCGCCTCCTCGACCTCTTAATGCCGACAGCGCAGGTGGCGGTGGACGACGACACCGTCGAACGGCGCAGGCGCACGCGAGAAAAACTCCGCGATCGCCTGAGGGCCGGCGAGCTCGAAAATCGCACGGTCATGGTGGCGGTGCCGTCGCGGGGTGGAATGCCGCTCATTGAAATATTCTCGAAAACCGGTGCAGAAGACTTCAACTTCACGCTCCCGGGTATGGCGCAGAACACGCCCTTCGGGAGCGGGCCGGGTACTGCGAATCGCGAGCGCGAGATGAAGGTAAGCGAAGCAAGGGGAGTTTTGCGCGACGATGAAGCGTCGAAGTTGCTCGACATGGAGAAGGTGGTAGAGGAAGCGCGGGAGCTCGCGCAATCCAATGGCATCGTATTCATCGACGAAATTGACAAGATTGCTGCGCGCACCGCTTCTGCTCATGGACCCGATGTATCGCGCGAAGGCGTACAACGGGATCTTCTGCCGATCGTGGAGGGCACCACGGTGAACACGCGACACGGGCCGGTCAGTACAGATCACATTCTGTTTATTGCGGCGGGGGCATTCAACGTTTCGAAACCTTCGGACTTGATTCCGGAATTTCAGGGTAGATTTCCGATTCGTGTAGAGCTGCAATCGCTCGGGCGCGCGGATTTTGAGCGCATATTGCGTGAGCCAGATTGTTCCCTGGTCAGGCAGTATACGGCCATCGTTGCAGCGGATCGGTGCGAGCTCGTTTTTGAGGATGATGCGATTTCGGAAATCGCGCGGGTGGCGGCCGAGGCGAACGAACGGACCGAAAATATTAGCGCGCGCCGCCTGCAAACCGTAATGACGACGCTCCTCGAGGATGTTCTATTCGATTTGCCGGAGTCGGGCACACGACGGGTGGTGTTTTCCGCCGCGGACGTGCGATCGCGGCTCGACGGGATTCTCGCGAACGACGACCTCACCCGCTACATTCTGTAAGAGCCATCACGGAGGAATATGGCATGAGTATGAGCAGGAAAGACTTCCTCTCGATCAGAGATTTCGGAGCGGAAGAATTGCGCGCGGTTATCAACCTGGCCATTATGCAGAAGGAACAATGGCACAAAGGCACCCTGGAACGCACCCACGTGGGTCGTGTGCTCGCTTGCGTATTCCACAAACCCTCGCTGCGCACCCGGGTAAGTTTTGAGGTTGCCATGCAGTCGCTCGGGGGAACATCGTTGTATCTGACCGACCGCGAACTTGGAATCGGTTCCCGCGAAGACCCGGCGGATGTGGGGCGCGTGCTCTCCCGGTACGTGGATGCGATAATGATTCGCACATTCGACCACGAACTTGTGGAAACGCTCGCACGGAACGCGACCATCCCGGTGATCAACGGGTTGACCGATCTTCTGCATCCGTGCCAGGTGATGGCCGACTTGATGACGATCCAGGAATACCGGGGAAACTTCGAAGACTTGACCGTTGTATTTGTCGGCGACGGCAACAATATGTCCCGCACCTGGATCAATGCCAGCGCACGTCTGGGATTCCGTCTTGTTCTTGCCGTTCCGGAGGGCTATGGGATTGACAAACAATTTGTAGTCGACGCCTATACCGGGCACGAATCGTTGTTCCGCCAGGTGCATGACCCCGTCGAAGCGGTCCATGATGCTGATGTTGTATACACGGATGTGTGGGCTTCCATGGGCCAGGAAGACGAAGCGGCGCGCCGACGCCGGGCATTCGCCGAGTTTCAGGTAAATTCCGACCTCATGTCGCATGCGCCGGCGCATGCGTTGATCCTTCATTGTCTGCCCGCGCACAGGGGGGAGGAGATCACCCACGATGTGATTGAGTCGAAGCAGAGCGTGGTGTTCGACGAAGCAGAAAACCGATTGCACGCGCAGCGGGCATTGCTGTCGCTTCTCGTTGCTCCGGCGGGACCACGGAAATGAGACGTTGCTGGTGGTAACGCGTGTCGGGCGGCGGCACCGGTGGTGGCAGGCGTTTGCGGCGCTCGTCGCAACCCTGTCGTGCGCCGTGTCCGTGCCCCCTTCCGGCGGGCCACAGGACAAGACGCCGCCCCGCGTCGTGCAAACGGTGCCTGCCCTCGATTCCACAGGGGTCAGCACGGATGCGGAAATTCAACTGACATTCAGTGAGCCGGTGCAAAGAACGGCGCTCATCCGTCAATTGCATTTCGAGCCGCCGATCGAGATTGGAACCGTGCGGTGGTCGAATCGATCTGTTGCGGTAACCGCGTACCATGGATTGCGTACGGATACGACATATGTCGTAACGCTCAAACCGGGGTATCGGGATACGCACAACGTGCCCGCTCGCGATATATTCCGCTTTGCCTTCGCGACCTCGGCCAGAATCGATACGGGATCCATTTCGGGTTCCGTCGTCTTTGCGCACAAACCAACGGACGAAACACGCGTACAGTGTTTCATACTGCCCCTCGATTCGGGGCATGCGCCGGGATCGGCGCCGCCCAATCGGCAGGCGAAGCCGCGAAAGGACGGAACGTGGTCACTGGACTATTTGCCGGCTGACAGCGTGCACTATCTCGTGTGGGCGTACGCAGAACGAAATCGCAACGATCAATTCGACCCGGGCACCGACATCGCAATCGAAAAACCGGACACGATATTGCTGACGCCGGGATCGCCCCGCCGCGTGATCGGCACGTTGGAGATCATCGACCCACACGAACCCGGCAGCGTGACCGGTACGGTGATCAATACCAGCGGAATCGATACGATCGCGGTCAGCGTGGCACTGTACGCCCCGGCCGACAGCGGGGCGGTCACGTATCTCACGCGGTGTACGCCTGCCGGTGCCTACCGCTTCAAAAAGGTGGCTCCCGGCCGCTACGCGCTCGCGGGATTCGTCGACGTCCGCACGGACAGCCTGTGCGGTTCCTGGGTCTGCGGTCCCGATTCCACACTCTGCCCGGAACCTTGCGTTACCGCGCCGGACAGCGTTACGGTTTCCCCCGGGAAGACGGTAGCGGTGCCGTCGTTGACCCTGGTACCGGCGGGGGAGAGGCCCCGGTGAAAATCACATTCTGCAAGATGAATGGCGCCGGCAACGATTTCGTCCTCATCGATGGGCGGGCGAACCCGCCAGCGCTTGGCCGCGCCCCGGTGGCCCGTATTTGCGACCGACGGCGCGGCGTGGGCGCCGACGGGGTCATCGTCCTGGAGAGGTCCTCATCAGCTGACTTTACCATGCGGTTTTTCAACGCCGATGGCAGCGAGGCGGGTATGTGCGGCAATGGCGCGCGTTGCGCCGCCGCTTTTGCTGTGTCGCGCGGCGCGGGAATTGTAGAGGGTACGACTACACGCGTGCGTTTCGAAACGGGGACCGGTTTGGTGGATGCCAGCGTGGAAGACGACCACGTCGTGATGGATCTGATGGACGCACAAAATATGCGCGTCGGCATGCACGTGCAGGTTGCGCAACGTGCCCTGAATGTACATTTTATGACAGTGGGAACCCGACACGTGATTGTTCCCGTCGACGACGCGGTGGCCATGCCCGACGAACTGGTTACCGAACAAGGGCGGGAGCTTCGCCTGAACCCCGCGTTTGGTCCCGAGGGCGCCAACGTAAATTTTTGTTCCGTATCAGTGGACGGCCGGATACACCTGCGTACGTACGAAAAAGGCGTCGAAGCCCAGACGTACGCATGCGGAACGGGGTCTGTCGCTTGCGCCGTGTACCTCGCCCATGAGAGGGGCGGTAGCACGACTCGCGAGGTGGTACAGCACAGCGGCGATGTGCTGACGGTTTCATTCATTCCGACCGCTCAGGGTGCAACGGCGGTCCGCCTCGGAGGGCCCGTTTCCATCAATTTTCTTGGGACGGTTTCAGTCTGAGATCCCATCCTCTGCACGTTCAAATTGTTTTCTTTCTCCTGGTAGCAACCGCATTGCCTACCGGCGTGGCGTTCGCGCAATATCCTTTCGGCCGCAACAAAATCATATACCAACACCGCCACTGGAAGGTCCTCGAAACTGCGCATGTCGACATTTATCACTATGCGGGTGATGAGAATCTCATGCGGTTCATTGCACCGGTAGTGGAAGAAACATACCTGGAATACAGCCGGCTGTTTCGCGTGCAATTCAGGCGGCGTGTTCCGTTTATTTTCTATAATTCACATTACGATTTTCAGCAGCAGAATGTGTTGCCGATTCTCGTGTCCGAATCAACCGGTGGGTTCACCGATCTTCTGCGTGGGCGCATTGTGGTGCCGTTCACGGGCGAATATGGATCGTTTCGGCACGTGGCCCGCCACGAAATGGTACACGCTTTCATGCTCGAGAAAATCCAGCAGGTCATGCACAGCAAAGGGAAGTACACTTTTTCTCCTCCACCGTTGTGGTTTACCGAAGGGATGGCGGAATACATCGCCGATCGCCCACAAGACACACAGGGGAATATGTTCGTCCGCGATGCGCTCATCCATGGTCGGCTACTCGATCTGGGTAATATTTGGCGTATACGGGGCTCATTCATGATGTACAAGGAAGGCGAGGCCGTCCTGGCGTACATCGGCACGAATTACGGTGAGGATGCGATCATCCGGATTCTGGAAAATTGGTGGGTCGACCCGTCATTCGAGATCGTGGTGAAACGAACGCTCGGGGTCGGGTTGGCACAAATCAGCCGCGGCTTTTTTCGAGAGACGCGGCGGCGTTACTACCCTATGATCCTCAGCCGGCGGTTTGCAACCGAAGCCGGCATGCAACTTACTCCGCCCCGGTCGTTTCATATCCATGGCGTCGGCCGGGAACTGGCCAATGGAACGGTAGAAACCTACTCCGTTTGTGCGCGGGATGGAGCGCTGGATATCTGCCGATTACGCCGCGACAGATCGGGTCACACGACGGAAAAAACCATGATCCAGGGGGGACGAAAATCGTCGCTGGAATCGTTGCCCGCGTTCCGTTCCAAGATAGAAGTGCACGGCGACACGCTCGTTTTCGTGGCCAAGAGCGGCGAGCGTGATCGCATTTATCTGTGGAATCTCAATCGGAATCGTGAGTTTACCCACGTTGAATTCGACAGCCTGGGACTGATTTCTTCTCCGACCTTATCGGGCGACGGTCGTCGCATCGTGTTCAGTGCACTGGACGAGGCGGGGCGGATCGACTTGTACTGGTACCATTTCGACACCCGTCGCCTCGAACGGATCACAAACGATGGTTTCAGCGAGGAGGACCCCGATTATCATCCCACACAGGAGAAAATTCTTTTTTCCGCCGATCGCGGCGCGTATGGCAATCGCGATCGCACCCATATCTATGAAATGGATCTGGCAACGCGCAAAATAACCGCGATCGAGGGAGGTCGGTTTGCAGATTCCGATCCGGAATGGGCGCCCGATGGGAAGTCCTTTCTGTTTGTTTCCGATCGTGAGGGCGTGTTCAACGTGTACGAGCACCACGGCAACGCCATCACCCGTCAAACGGATGTGCTCGGTGGCGTAATGTCACCGTCTTTTCTCCCCGATGGACGCAGTTTTCTCGGGACCACATACACCGGCGGGGAGTTTCATATTTTCCAGTATCCGCACAAGAATGGCAACGCGGTGGTTCTCGCCGCGCAGTCCCCGGACTCCACGACGAGGCCGTGGAGTGTGCCCGGACATGAGCACGATACATACGTGTCCCATGCGTACACTCCTCGATTTGCCGTCGATTTTGTGGGGGTTGGACTGTCCGTGGATCCCGAGGCCGGGGATGTTGGCAACGGGGGAGTCATTGCGTTTACCGACGTATTGGGAAATCACGAAGTACATGGGTTCTTCGCCACCACCACGGAAGATTTGTCGTCCATTCGAAAGAGTTTCAACGCCGGAGTGACATACATCAACCGGAGTCACCGACTGAATTTTTCGCTCGGAGGATTTTCTCTTAACAGCACGAACCCCGCGACGCTCGAGATCGGCGACCGCGAAACACGGGCGGGTGGTGCAGTGGGTGTGAGCTACCCGTTCGATCGATTCCACCGCGTAGACGCCAGTCTGCTCGTCCGCAAGATTACGCGCAGCTTCTTCGACATCCCCCTGAAGAGCAGCTATACCGGGTCGGTTTTTCTTACGTGGGTGAACGATAATACGCTGTGGACGATCGGGGGACCAGTGACCGGTTGGCGTTACTACACGACGATCGGGCGCACGGTGGATTTTCAGAATAATGGATTTGCGCATACCAGTTTACAACTCGATCTGCGCCGATATTTCAAACTCGCACCGCGGATCGTGTGGGCGAATCGATTTGTCACACAACATTCGTTCGGCGACGACGATCTCGTTTTCTACCTTGGCGGTCCGTGGACGCTGCGCGGTTACAAATTCCGGCAGTTTGCGGGCAGAAGCACGTATCTCGTCAATACCGAAGTACGGATGCCGCTGATTGACCACTTCGTTCTCGGCCTTCCATTTGGGGCCATCGAGCTGCCGATGCTGCGGGCCGCGGTATTTGCCGACGCGGGCAAGACGACGAGAAATATCCTTGCGCGCAACGATACCGACTGGCGCGGGACGCTCGGGTTGGGCGTCGAGTTGAACTTCGGGATCGCCCCCGTGATTCGGGTGAACTTTACACGAGCCACGGATTTCCGTACGATACGACCGGATTGGGGCACCGAGCTGTTCATCGGGTACAACTACTGACGCACGAGTGGCCCTGGATCGACCGCGGTGCGCGGCATAAACGAAAAATCAAACATTTCGACGAACGCGGCGAAGATCGCCGTGCGCCGGAGAGGGACACGCCGACTATGAAATGGTCTACCACCTGTCTTCCCACGTATAAAGAGGTGCCGAGTGACGCGGAAATACCGAGTCACCGCTTAATGCTGCGTGCGGGAATGATCCGCAAGCTTACATCCGGCGTGTACGATCTGTTGCCGGCCGGATATCGAGTTCTCCAGAAGATCGAAACGATCGTGCGGGAAGAAATGAACCGCGTCGGTTGTCAGGAAATTCTGATGCCCATCCTTCATCCTGATGAGCTTTATGAAGAAACCGGCCGTCTTAAAAACTTCGGCCCGCTGCTGTTTATGTTGCGCGACCGCCGTGATCGTCGTTTTGCGCTGGGCCCCACGCACGAGGAAGTGGTGACGGAAATTGCGCGCGGAACGATGCGCAGTTACCGCCAGCTTCCGCAGTGTCTGTATCAGATGAATACGAAGTTCAGGGATGAATTTCGGCCACGGTTCGGAATGATGCGTGCGCGGGAATTCGTCATGAAGGACGCGTATAGTTTTCACGCGACGCGTGAATCGTTGCGAGACACGTACGAAGAGATGGGCGAGGCCTATCACCGCATCCTCGCGCGCTGCGGTCTCGAAGCGGTTCGTGTGGAGGCTGACGCGGGCGCGATTGGCGGTGACGTCAACCACGAGTTCGTGGTCCTGGCCGATGCGGGGGAGAGCCAGATATTTCGCTGTGGCTCATGTGATTATGCTGCGAACGATGAACGCGCGATCAGCCTGGGAACCCGGCGGGTCACCGATCCGGTGGGCGATGCCCCCGTGCGAGTGGACACTCCGTCGCACGCGCGCGTCGAGGACGTAGCGTCTTTCCTGGGCGTGAAGCCGGAGGCACTGGTTAAGACGTTGCTCGTTCGCTCGCAAGGGCGGGTGTTCGCTGTGCTTATTCCCGGAGAGCGCCAGCTCAGTGTGATTAAACTCGGCCGCGCATTGTCCGATCCGGCGGTCGAAATGCTGGACGACGAAGAAGTGGAATCGATCACGGGTGCCCGCGTCGGATTTGCCGGTCCCATCGGACTACCCGGTTCCGTTGAGACCATCGCCGACGCACTTCTCGATTCGTACGATGGAATGATCGTGGGGGCGAACGAATCGGACGTTCATCTCCGCGGTGTGAAGATGGGGCGAGATTTTCATCCGGCTCGCACAGAAAGCATTAGCGTTGCGCTCGACGGAGATCGGTGCAGCGCGTGCGCCGATGGATTTCTCGCCATGTCACGGGGCGTGGAACTCGGTCACATCTTCGACCTGGGGACCCGGTACAGTGAGCGCATGGGAGCAACATTCCTCGATTCCGACGGCGAGGAAAAACCGTTTATCATGGGATGTTACGGGTTCGGTGTATCGCGCGCTGTGGCGGCCGCTATCGAACAGCACCACGACGACCGTGGTATCCGCTGGCCCAAACCAATTACACCCTTTGAAGTGATCGTGATGCCGATCAACGCATCTGACGAAGGCCTGATGACGGTCGCGAATCAGATCTACGTGTCGCTCGCCGACGAGGGGTGGGACGTGTTGCTCGACGACCGCGATTTGCGCCCCGGGCCAAAGTTCAAGGACGCCGAACTGATCGGCGTACCCTTGCGCATCACGATCGGCGCGCGAAACATCGCGAACAACCAGGTGGAGATGTACGACCGTCTGTCCGACACAACGCGCCTGTTGGACGTAGATGCAATTGCCGGTGAAGTGGCGGCATACTACCGGACGAGCTGAAAACCGTGTCCGGCACGGGGGGGGGCGCAATGCGCCCGCGCTAGCGCACGCGAATGCGTGAGATGACACGGCTCCACGCCGTCCCATACGGTTATCCGGTATCTCGCAAGGCGCCAATGGCTTGCTGCGAGGCCGATCGTGCACGGGGCAAAACGTTCTAGGATGGCACCTCTGGCGCCAGACGGGATTTGAGGCGTGCCGCCCGATTGTAGGAAATAATTCCCTTCGAGGCCGCCCGATCAAGGATGGATTGCAAGCCGTTATATGCGCCCGTACGGTTTTCGGCAGGCAGGCCCCGATAATTGCGCAGAGCCGTTCGCAGCGCGCTGCGCCCCGCACGGTTGCGATCACGCCGTACGGCGTCGGTACGCATGCGTTTCTTGCATGATTTGTGTTGTGGCATTCAGTGATCCTCCAGAATAATCAATGGGGCGAAGGTACTCGAGTGAGGGGACCACGTCAACCGGCAATTTGAGCACAAACCCGCTATATGTCGCGATAGACGCCTTTCTGGCGTATCTGGCCGTGGAAAGAGGACTGCGGCCGAACAGTATCGCTGCGTACGCGCGCGATCTGGGATCGTACGTCGGTACCCTCGAGCGAATCGGCGTGAGGGACACCGGGGGACTAAGCGACGACGCGATTGAGCTGCATATGATCTCGCTATCCCGGTCGGGTCTGAGGTCTTCCTCACGTGCGCGCGCACTCTCGGCGCTGCGCCATTTTCATCGCTTCGCGCACCAGGAGGGATATTGCGCAGTTCTGGTGGGTCGTGACGTGCGGGCACCACGACCGTCGCGGCGTGTTCCCACGGTACTGACCCTTTCCGAGGTGGAAGCACTTCTCGATGCCCCGGATTCCGATACGGCGGTCGGTCTGCGAGATCGCGCGATGATGGAATTGGCCTATGGCGCCGGCCTGCGGGTGAGCGAGCTATGTGGCACGGAAATAGAGCACGTTGATTTGCGGGAGTCGCTCGTGCGCGTTCGGGGAAAAGGCGACAAGCCGCGAATTGTTCCCTTCGGGCGCCCCGCCGCCGAAGCTCTGGCGAGGTACATGGATGCCGCCCGACCGAACCTCGCGAAGGGACGAATTCGTGCCGCACTGTTTCTCAACATGCGGGGCAACGCAATTTCGCGTGTCGGATTCTTCAAAAAGCTCAAGGGGTACGCGTTGACCGCGGGGATCGCGCGGCCGGTCAGCCCCCATGTTTTTCGCCACACCTTCGCGACCCATCTCCTCGAAGGCGGGGCCGATCTGAGGCTCGTTCAGGAGTTACTCGGACACGCGGACATCGCGACGACGCAAATCTACACGCACGTTGACCGTCGGCACCTCATCGAAGTGCACCGTACGTTTCATCCCCGCGGCGAATAGGTGGTTGTGACTTCTTGACACTTCGTGTTTTACCCCATTAGAATCGCGCAAATTACCCAACCGGGGACCCTTCCGCGATCGCGCGAGGAGAGAAATTGAGCGACCCCCGCCAGATCATACTCAGTGGCAACCGGCCAACGGGTCGGCTTCATCTCGGTAATTTCACCGGGGCGCTGGAGAACTGGGTCTCACTCCAGGATGAATTCCGATGCTTTTTCATGGTCGCCGACTGGCACGTTCTCACCACCGACTACGAGCACACGGAACAGATTCCGGAGAACACAAGGCAGATGGTGCTCGATTGGATCGCGGCGGGGCTCGACCCCGAACGGTCGGTGCTGTTCGTTCAATCCCGCGTGAAGGAGCACGCCGAACTCTTTCTTCTTCTTGCGATGCTTATCACCGTGCCGCGCCTGGAACGAAACCCCACACTCAAGGAGCAGGTTCGTGACCTGTCCATGGAAGAGGGGGTCAGTTACGGTCACCTTGGATATCCGGTTCTCCAGGCCGCGGACATCCTGACGTACCGCGCGCACGTCGTTCCTGTTGGCGAAGATCAGTTACCCCACATCGAGATCACGCGGGAAGTCGCCCGCAAGTTTAACCGGCTCTATGGCGATGTGTTTCCCGTACCCGAGGGACGCCTGACAAAATTCGCGCGTTTCCCCGGGCTTGACGGCAAGCGAATGAGTAAGAGCCTTGGAAACACAATTGATCTGGCGGACACCCCGGGGGAAATCGCAACGAAAATGCGTACGGCCCTGACCGACCCCGGACGCAAGCGGCGCAGCGATCCGGGAAGGCCAGAGATTTGTCTCGTATACACATACTGGCAAAAATTCGCGGCCGAGCAATCGGATGAAATCGCGTCGGGATGCCGCGATGCCACACTCGGATGTGTGGATTGCAAACGCCGTGTCGCAGAAGTTATGGCCAACCGGCTCGCACCGTTGCGAGAGCGCCGTGCAGACCTGGAGCGCCAGCCGGGCGCCGTCGACGAGATTATCCACGAAGGGAATGCACGCGCGCGCGCGGTGGCCGCCGACACGCTCGGACGGGTACGGGAGGGCATGCACGTTGGCTGAAGTGAATCGCAAAGTGTACACGCCGGAACTCGACGGGGTGCGCGCCCCGCTCGGGGTGATCCTGTACCTCATTCGTCGCGACAATCTGGATATCTACGACATTCCCATTGCGCGGATAACGAAAGATTACCTCGACTACCTCGAACACATGGAAAGCCAGGAAATTGAACTGGCGGGGGAATTCTTCGTACTCGCGGCAACGCTGATGCGCGTGAAAATCCAGATGCTGTTGCGCCATGACGATGACGAATCCGAAGATCCGCGGGAAGGGCTTGTGCGCAGCCTCCTCGAGTACAAGAAAATGGCCGAGGCGGCGAAATCCATGCGGGAGATGGAAAACGAGCGACTCGCCGTATACACGCACCCTGTTCCGGAGCTGGTGAAACAATATCGCGAAGAGCCCGAGATCGACTTAAGTCTCTACCGCCTCATGAGATCCTTTCACGAGGTGATCGTTCATTTCGAGGCAGCGGACGTACGCGAGATTGAGCTCGAGGAACATACGATAGAAGAGAAGATCGAAGCGGTCGAAACGGCGCTGGGGAGTCGTGAACAGGTGGATTTCCATGACCTCGTTGATGGAGCGACATCACGTGTGGAGCTGATCGTCACGCTGATGGCGATTCTCGAATTGGTCAAACACGGTCATATCAAAGTCCGCCAGGAGGATTCGTTTCAGGCGATCTGGTTGTACCGCGGCGAGAAATTCGGCCGGCCCCTCGACGGGTCGGCGGACTGGGACGATGATTCCGTCCACCCAGTCGTTCGATCGGACGAACAACGATCAATGGAAGGGGATGCGCATGTCGAGTAACGGCGGCGAAGCGTTCGTGGACGAATCGCGGGAACCCCGGGATGACACAGACCTCCGGGGATCTTCCGACGAGGTGCGCGATAGCGACGACGTAATGACAAACAATTCGAACTTGACCAACATTGTGCTTGCCGTGTTGTTCGCCGCCGAGGAACCCGTGTCGGTCCGCCGCCTGGTAGCGATCATTGAAGATACGACAGCCGATGCGGTTCGCGACGCCATCGAAGGCCTCCGCCAGCGGTTTGATGAAGAACGATGGAGCATCTGTGTGGAACAAATTGCGGGCGGATACCAGGTTACAAGCCGCCCGGACTATGCGGCATGGATTTCGCGCCTGTATTCAGGGCGCAGAAAATTCCGTTTGTCCCGTGCCGCCATGGAGACACTCGCCGTCATTGCCTACCGGCAACCGACGACGCGCGCAGAAATTGAAAATATTCGCGGTGTGAGTTGTGGCGGAGTGATCACCAACTTGATGGAGCGATCGCTCGTACGCATCACCGGTAAGGCCCGGGTGCTCGGCGCCCCGTTTTTGTACGGCACAACCCCCGAGTTTCTCGAATACCTTGGACTGAACGCGCTCGGCGACCTCCCGAATCTGGAAGAACTCGAACGATTGATCGAACAGGAAGCCTACCCGGAGACTACGACGGAGTCGGAAGCGGCCGGCGAAGAGAAGGGAGACGCCCAAGACGGCCCGACCTCAGCGCACGTCGTCGATGACGCGGAGCCCTTCGATTTTGAGGGTGCAGTGGAACAACTCGATCGCATGGCGCGGGCGGCGGCCGAAGCGACGACTCCCGGGCAAGGGAATACGGACGCTGATCAGGGTGGGCAGGAGTCGTCGATGGTTGCCGACCCGCCCTTGTCCGGGGGGCACGGCGAAGACCACCCCGGCGGCGACCCGCTACCGACAATCCAGTTTCCTTCGACCGATTCCGACCCCGCCGTGTCCGCGCCGAAGGAGTCGGATTCGAGCAAATGAAAACAGGCTTTGATCCGGTCGATGATTCGGTCCGACTGAATCGATACCTCGCGCAGGTAGGGGTGGGGTCGCGGCGAGCCTGCGACGATATCATTCGCAGTGGCCGCGTGGTCGTGGATGGTTCCTGCGTGCGGGCTCCGGGGCGTCGGATTGAACCCCGGGTAACCGACGTACGGGTAGACGGAACGCCGGTGAGCAGACCGGCAAGGCCAATTGTTCTCTTGCTCCACAAGCCCGTGGGGGTGATTTCCACCGTGAACGATCCTGGCGGGCGTCCAACGGTGGTCGACCTGTGTCGCCGTTACAGCAAGTCGATGCGTTTATTTCCCGTGGGGCGTCTCGACGTGAACACAACCGGCGCATTACTCATCACCAACGACGGGAATTTGTGCTATCGCTTGACGCACCCTCGTTTCGGCGTGCCCAAGACATACGTGGCACGCGTGCGGGGGATTGTTACGACGCGCACGATAGAGCGACTGCGCCGGATGAGTGGCGGGAGGACGCGCGCGGGATCCACGGGATCCGCGGGCAGACAAAACCGCGCGGGAGCGGAGTTGACCCACACCGAGGGGCGGACCTCCACCATTCGTATTACGCTTCTCGAGGGACGCAATCGGCAGGTTCGCAGAATGTGCGAGACGGTCGGGTTGCGCGTGGCGAAACTCAAACGTGTTCAATTTGCGAATGTGTCGATCCGTAAACTTCCCGTCGGTTCCGTACGCCCGCTCGAATCCCGGGAACTGAAGGCGTTGCGCCGCATGGCGGGGATGGAGAAGTAATCCTGTGGACATTCGTTCCCTTGTACGTCGAGAAATCCTCGACCTGCGGCGATACGAACCCGGAACCACCCGGCCGGGGTACATCAAGTTGTCCTCAAACGAGAATCCGCGCAGTCCGCACGCCGGCATCGTAGACGCTGTATGCCGGGCAATGCGCACGGCAAACCGGTATCCCGCATCGGGAGTTCCGGAGCTCACAAAGGCGCTGGCCGATCGCCACGGCGTCTCGCCCGGTGAAATAATGGTGGGCAACGGCTCCAATGAAATTATCGACCTCCTCGTGCGCGCCTTCGCCGGACCCGGACTCAACGTGGTGTATCCGCGCCCGAGTTTTATCGTCTACGGACTCATTCCCAGTATTTGTGGCTGCCAGGGAATTCCGGTGGACTGCGTGAACTACCGTCTGGATCTGAAGGCCATACGTCGCGCCATCAACAAAAACACACGGCTGATATTTATCTGCAATCCCAACAATCCGACGTCGACGTATGTGACCGACGAGGAGTTGGGCGCGTTTCTCGATCAACTGCCCGAGGATGTGCTCGTCGTCATGGATGAGGCATACGTGGACTATGTCGACGCGCCGGACTATCCGGACTCGTTGGAACTTCGCGCACGGCGAAACACCATCGTTACCCTCCGCACCTTTTCTAAATTTTACGCCGTGGCCGGCCTGCGCGTCGGATACGCCGTGGCGGATCCCGCAGTGATTGATATCCTGCATCGCGTTCGCCAACCCTTCAACGTCAACGCGCTGGCTACGGCGGCTGCGCTGGCCGCCATCGAGCACACGACGGATCTACGCCCGATGGCCGACGAAACAATTCGCGAGCGCAGACGCCTGCGTAGTGTGCTCCTGGAACTGGGCTACACGTGCCCTCCGTCACAGACAAACTTCGTATTTTCCGACCTCGGAGAGTCATCGTTCGATTTGTATAGTGCTCTTATTGAGCACAACATAATCATCCGGCGCCTGGGCCAGTTCGGTGCCTCGCGCAACGCGTATCGTATTACGGTGGGCACACCCGAAGAAAACGATCTACTGATCGCCGCGTTGCGTACCGTGGCCGGTGCGTCCGGTGAACGATCGCCTCGCTGAAATCCGTTCATGTCGGAACCAGACCTGTACAAGTCATTTCTCGCGTCGCTGGTCGTCACAATCGACGGCCCCGCGGCGTCGGGGAAAACAAGCACTGCGCAATCGGTGGCGCGTCAGCTCGGCCTGCGCCACATTGATACCGGAGCGATGTATCGTGCCGTTACCCTCGAAGTGCTTGCCCGGAATGTGGACATTGGAGACGACGACGCAGTGGCGGGCGTTGCGTCCGCTGTGCGTGTAGATCTTCTACCGGGCGCCGACGAACAGAGGATTCTGCTTGCGGGGCGCGACGTGACGCAAGAAATACGATCCGAGGCCGTAACCTCGGCGGTGTCACGAGTCAGCGCAGTTGCGGACGTGCGGCGATCTCTCGTCCGCACGCAACGTCGTTTGTTGTCCGGCGGCGGAGTGGTGCTCGAAGGGCGCGATACCGGCTCGGTGGTGGCCCCGGCCGCGGATGTAAAGGTCTACCTCGATGCCTCGCTCGGCGAACGCGCCTTGCGCCGACAGCGCGAACTTGCCGGCCGGGGCCGTAACGTATCGGCGGATGAGGTGGCCGCCGACCTTGAGCGCCGGGATCGCGTGGACAGCGAACGCGACGCCAGTCCCCTCGTTTGCCCGGTCGGTGCACACCGTGTGGACACCTCGAACGTGACAGTCGAACAGCAATCACAACGGGTCGTTTCGATTGCGCATGCCACCGCGAAAACACTCGCCTCCATCGCCCGGCGGGGCGAGGAAAATGACCCAACGCGCCGTAGATTTTCCTACGCCGCCACGCAATGGGTGGCGCGCACGGCGGCCACCGCGCTGTTTGGCATGAAGGTGGAGTCGTTGCCGAACTGGCACCTGGGCGAAAACTATATTTTCGCGTCGAACCACCGGTCGAACGTCGATCCGCCAGTCGTGGGCTCGACGTTCCGCCGGGATACGTACTTTATCGCCAAGTCCGGGCTGTTTCGCAATTCGCTATTTGCGGCCATACTTCGCGGCGTAAATGCGTTCCCCATACGCCGGGGAGTATTCGACCGGGAAGCGGTCGACTATGCCACAAGCCTTCTGCGCCACGGCAAGTCCCTGCTCATCTTTCCAGAGGGAGGCCGCGTACACGGGATGGAGTTCGGGCGGGCCCGCAGTGGGGTTGGGCTCCTCGCCATCCGCTCGGGCGTCCCGGTGGTACCAATTTATATTGGAGGCAGCCTGAGACTGCGTTCGTGCCTGGTACGCCAGAGCCGCGTGGTGGTCCGTTACGGGCGGCCCATACGGATTGCCTCCGGACCTCTCTCGGAACTTCGCGCACGGGCGAGCCGCGACGAGTACCGCCGATTCTCCCAGATGGTGATGGCAGCGATAGCGGCTTTGCGGGATGCCGGCCCCGATTCCCCCGAGCGGAAACAGAGGGCCCCGGAGGCGCTCTAGGTCCCTTTTTCGCTTGCGCTTACGTTTCATGCACGGTAGTATACGCTCGTCCGGCACCGTGTCGGGCTCATTTTATTTTCCAAGAAGGGGTTGGAGTTACATGACAACCGATCAGACCACGAGCGCAAACCCGTCGCCTCGTAACGGGAATCCCAAGGGGGAAGGAGGTGTGACGGCTTCACGGACCGGCGTTTTGCATTCACCGGTCTATGCGATGTTTGAACAAATTGACGCGGAGACGGCGGCGGCGGAAAAAAGTGTGGTGGGATCTGCCACGATGGGCGAACTGCTCGATTCTTCGGAAGAGATGGTTCTTGGTTTTGAAGAAGGAAAAATCGTTCGCGGAAAAATCTCAGAAATTCGTGAAAACGAAATCATCGTCGATGTGGGGTTCAAGAGTGAGGGAACGATCCCGGTCAACGAATTCAGCGGGCTCGATGAGATGGGAGTTGGTGCGGAATTCGACGTGTATCTCGAAAAGCTCGAGAACCAGGACGGCCTGGTGGTCCTTTCCAAGGAGAAAGCGGATTTCTTCAAGGTCTGGGGCGCGATCAAAGATGCCCACGAAGATGGGTCCATTATGAGAGGCACCGTGCGCCGGCGCATCAAGGGTGGTCTGGTGGTGGATTTGGTCGGTGTGGATGCGTTCCTGCCCGGCAGCCAGATTGCGTTGCGGCAGGTACCGAACCTCGACGAGCTCCTGGGCCAGGAACTCGAGTTCAAAATCATCAAGATCAACAAACGGCGGCGCAACATCGTGATTTCACGACGGGTGGTTCTCGAAGAACAGCGCGCCGAGCTTAAACGCGAACTAATGGCGGAACTCGAAGTGGGACAGGTGCGCGAAGGCGTGGTCAAGAACATCACGGACTTCGGTGCGTTTGTCGACCTTGGCGGGGTAGATGGTCTGTTGCATCTTACCGATATCACGTGGGGCCGTATCGGCCACCCGTCGGAAGTGGTACAGATCGGCGAAACGCTCCAGGTGAAGGTTCTGGATTTCGACAAGGAAAAAGAGAAAATTTCCCTTGGTCTTAAACAGTTGCAGCCGTACCCGTGGGAGGGCGTAGACCAGCGCTTCCCGGTCGGCACCCTGGTACCGGGACGCGTCGTGAGTATTACCGATTATGGCGCATTTGTAGAGCTGGAAAAAGGCGTCGAGGGCCTCGTACACATCTCCGAAATGTCCTGGACCCGACACGTCAAGCACCCCTCGAAAATCGTCAGTGTGGGTCAGGAGATTCAGGCCATGGTGTTGCGCGTCGACCAGGATAATCAAAAGATTTCCCTCGGTCTGAAACAAACCGAGCCGGACCCATGGACCACGATCGGGGCGAAATACCCCTCGGGCACGCGGATTCACGGCGTGGTCCGGAATCTGACGAATTTCGGGGCTTTTGTGGAGATCGAGGATGGTATCGATGGTCTCCTGCATATTTCCGACATGTCGTGGGCCCGCCGCGTGCGGCATCCGAGCGAAGTCGTTAAGAAGGGGGACTCGATCGACGTCATTGTGCTCGAAGTCAACCAGGAGAAGAAACGAATCAGCCTCGGCATGAAGCAGCTAACGGAGAACCCCTGGGAGCAGTTGGCCATCGAATTCGCCGTGGACACCGAAGTAGAGGGGAAGATCACACGCACGCTCGACCGGGGTGCGGTGGTGGAACTCCGGGCGGACGTGGAAGGATTCGTTCCGGTCGCACAGATGGGTTTCGAGGACATCGTCCACCCGGACGAATACTTTGAGGCTGGCGATACGGTTCCGCTGGTGGTCATCAAGGTCGATCCAAAAAACAAACGCATCGTCCTGAGTATCACCGCATGGCTCAATGACCGTACCGAGGATGAGGTGACTGCGTTCAAAGCGAAGCATCCGCGACGTAGTATCGAGCTGCCCGAGGATGCGAGTGATGCCCCGCGCGGTGCGGAGCACGACGCCGCGACGGCGCCCGCCGATGTTCACGCGGTTGAATCCGCCGCCGCAGCGCCCGCAGCAAGCGAAGGGTCGGAGAGCGGTTCCGATGCGCCCGGGGCGGCACCGCAGTCGACGGCGGCGAACGCGACGGACGCGGACGCCGAGAGTCTGCCGGGCGAAGCGGTTGGGGCGGCCGCAACCGATACGCCGGAACCACACGACAACGCTCCGGACTCCTCGCCCGACCCTGCCAGTGACGACGCGGAGGGCGCCGGCACGAACACAGAAGAGAAATAGTCCGCGGCGGCGGCCCGACGCCAGTCGATCAAAATGGGGACGGGGCCGGAACTTCCGGCCCCGTATTATGTTACGATATTCGCTCCGTTGATTGGCGCTTGACCTCGCGCGCGTGCGCCTGCATCATTCGCTCACACCGTTACCTGCAAGGAGGCTGAAGGTGTGGTTTTTTCGCGCACTCATCGTACTGGCCGGCGTAATTGCCGTGTTGTGGCTCGGGATGTTGAACGCGGGGCAACAGGTGGATTTTCGATTTTTTGCCCGTGAGTTTCCCGGTCTCAATCTGAATTTTCTCACGCTTCTCGTATTTATTGCCGGGATGGTCTTTTCATTCCTGGTGAGCATGCTCAACGAATTGCAGCTGCGCCGCACAATCTCCCGGCACAGAAGGGACATCGGACGACTCGAGCGGGAGTTGTCCGCACTGCGCAATCTTCCGCTCGACGAAGCGCACGAACAGCCGACCGAATCGGCGGCCGAGTGAACCGGGGTGGCCTAGCATGAACGCCGTTCTCCTGCAGATCGTCGCCGCGGTGGGCGTGATTGCGTTATTCGGTGTCTGGGTAGCAACGCGGCTAAGACGTCGACAACGGCCGACCCGTGGGTTGGATCCGTACGTTAATGCGCTCGCTGCACTTGTGGATGGAGACGAGGCATTCGCATTTTCTGCTCTGGAAAAAGCCGTACGCGCCGGCGGTGCGCCCCCGGACGCGTACGTTCGCCTCGGTGGGCTGTTACGGGAACGCGGCGACGCGGTTCGCGCGCTCCAGGTTCACCGCGGCCTTACGGTAAAGGATGATCTGACCAAGCAGGAGAAGCGTGCACTATTCCTCGGCATGGCAGAGGACTATTCGGCGCTCGGGCGCCCCGAGCAGGCACTGCGCATACTCGAATCATTGCGCGTTCGGGGTGCCCCCGGTGAGCACGCAGTCATCGCTGTGATGGCCAGGGAAGCGCAGCGCAGCGGCGACCGCGAGAAAGCGTACGGGTATATCAAAGCCATGACCGACACCGAGCACGCCCCGCGCATGTTGGCGCTTTACCTGGCGAGCGGCGGGGAGGCCGAACTCCGCGAAGGGGATTCGCGCGCGGCGCTTAAGAGTTTTCAACGCGCGCTCAAACACGATCCGTCGTGCGTGCCGGCGTGCATGGGGATGGGGGCACTTGCCGCGGCGCGCGAGGAAATCGGAGAGGCAATGCAACATTGGACGCGGGCTGCGCGCGAATCGCGCGACATTTGCGGGCCAGCACTCCGCGAAATGGAACGCGCTTCCTACCGCGCGGGTCGATTCGGTGAAATGGAAGCGGTGTACCGGGAAATCCTGCAGGCACGCCCCGACGACGAAGAAGCAACTGTTTCCCTTGCGGCGTTTTACCGGAAGCAGGGACGCGTGGAAGAAGCGATCAAGCTTTTGCGAACGTACCGTGGGGAACATGCAGACTCGCTTCGCGTCGCATTGACGCTGGCATCGTGCTTCGCGTCGCGCGGACAAAACAGTGAGCTAGAAGAACTTGTGGATGCCACGAGGGATGCAGAACGATCGGCGGGCACCTGGCGTTGCGCCGAATGCGGGGAAGAGTCCGACACGGTTCGCTGGCATTGTCCCCGGTGCAACTCGTTCGACAGTTATGCGCGCGTCGTTGCATAGTCGGCTGGCAATCGTCGGGTTACTGTTCTGCCTGGTGATTTTCCCCGGAGTGACTGCCGGTGCGAACGATGGCGTGGTCCGGGCGCGACGCGCGATTGCGTCGGGGCGTTATGCGGCCGCCGAATCCACGCTGTCGCAAATCGTGCGCGTCACGGCGGGGCGCAACCCGGAAGCGCTGTTTCTACTGGCCGGGCTGCAGACAAAGGGGGCCCGCGCCCGGTCATTATACGGGGAAGCGATTCGACTCGACACCACGGGGCGATGGGCGCAGAGAGCCCGTCTCGAAGTCGCCAAAATTGACTACGCGCTGGGACGCTATGCCGAGGCGTGGTCGTCTCTCGACGAGTCGGACGCATGTGATGACAACCCCCAGGCGTGTCTTTTTGAAGGGCTTTCCGCGTTGATGCTGCAACGGTATGACGACGCGCGTTCGGCGCTCCGGCGCATACACAAGGGCCAGATGCGCACATGGGCCTGGCTGGCAATGGCCGAAGCCGACGCAAAAAAAGGGCGACCGGATGAAGCGTGTAGACGCTATGAGGCTCTCTCCGACGCAATGGTCAGCCCGACCGCGGTGTACCGTTACGGAGAATGTCTTGAGAACCGCGGGGATACGGGAGGGGCGATTCAACTGTACAAACGCCTGGACGAACAATTTTCGGAGACACCCGAAGGCGTACTGGCGGCGGAAAAGGTCCACCGCCTTTCCGCGGCGACGGTGCCGGGCAACCCCCCGCAACGCAATGTGAACGCCGAGTCCGTTACAACGCTCGAGCGCGGGTTTACCATTCAGTTTGGCTCGTTCCGGGATCGCGGCAATGCAATCAAACTTGCGTCCCGTATTCGACGCGTATACCCCGGGGTGCGGATCGATACGGAACTGGTGGATTACCGGGAGTATCACCGCGTTCGCTACGGGTACTTCCATTCGCGTGACGAAGCAGAGCGCGCCGCACACAAGATGGCAAACGATTTGAACGAGGCGTATTCGATTATGCCCATTCCCTGAGAACTATGACGAGGCTTACCCCCCTGATGTCCCAGTACCGGGAAATCAAGGAACAATACAGCGATTGCATCCTTCTGTTCCGGGTCGGCGATTTTTACGAAACCTTTTTTGAGGACGCCGTAGACGTCGCCTCGGTTCTCCAGATTGCTCTGACCACCAGAGATAAAAACAAACCCGAACCAATTCCACTGGCCGGCGTTCCCTTCCATGCGGTGGAAACCTATGTAACGCGACTGCTCGCCGCGGGTCGGCGGGTGGCCATCTGTGACCAGGTAGAAGATCCCACGACGGCCACGGGGCTCGTGCGCCGCGAGGTCACTGAAGTGCTCACCCCGGGCACGGCGCTGAATACGAATTTTCTTTCCGCGGCCGAGAACAACTACTGTCTTTCGGTTTGCACGACCCCGGCGGCCGGGCCGGATTCGCTCGCGCTCGCGATAATTGACGTAAGCACCGGCGATATGGCGTGCGGTCAAGGGTCACTGGAAACGGCAGTGCACCTGTTGCAGGGTAGACGGGTGAGCGAAGTCATCGTGCCGACGTCGTTGGATCGTGCGCTCGTCAATGTGTTGCTCGAAGGCGCGGGCAACCCGTCCGTGCAGAACGTGGACGACCGCTGGTTTGAGCGTGAAGAAGCTCTGGCGGCTCTGGCCCGGCAATTCGAGTCGCCGCCCGAGCTGGACCCGGGCGAGTTGCCCGCGGTCGGGGCCCTGCTTCGCCACTGTCATACACTCCGCGCCGGACCCCTTGCGCAGCTCGTTGCGGTGCAACCGCTGGCACCGGTTCCGTTTCTCGGCCTCGACCCGGGCACCATCGGCAACCTGGAATTGTTTGAACCGCAGCCTGGAAACGACCGTCGCGCCACGCTGATCGCCACCATTGACACAACGAGTACGTCAATGGGCGCCCGCGAACTGCGCCGGTGGGTGGAAAAGCCTCTCGCCGACCCGGAGTTGATCAATCGTCGTCTGGATGCCGTCGCGTCCCTGTATTCCAACTCCGACACCCTCGAAAAAGTGTGCACCGCGCTGCGGGGAATGTCGGATATCCAGCGGCTTGTCGCTCGTATCGCAGCGCGCAAGAATATCCCGAGGGAATTGCACGCGCTACGTGAAACGCTGGAACGCGTACCGCGCCTGTGGTCTGCCATTGCCGACGAAACGTGCGCGTTTATGCGCCAGACCGCCGGGATGCTCGACGAGAACGCCGAGCTGATCGATGCGATCGACCGCGCCATTGTCGCCGAGCCGCCGGGGCACATTCGCGACGGAGGAGTAATCCGGAAAGGATTTGACGCAACTCTTGATGCGATTCTCGATGAATCGGAGGCCGCGAAGGTCTGGATTGCCGCCCTCGAACGCAGAGAACGGGAGCAAACCGGGATCGCGGCACTCAAGGTGGGTTATAACAAAGTGTTCGGGTACTACATCGAAGTCTCCGCCGGAAATGTCGACCGTGTGCCGGACCGTTACATTCCCCGGCAGACACTGGTGTCCGCGCAGCGTTATCACACCGTAGAGCTCAAAGAGAAAGAGGACCTCATCCTGAGGACCGAAGAACGCCGGGTACGCGAGGAACAACGCGTGTACAACGCGGTGTGCGCGCGCGTGTCGGCGCGTACGCGCTCGTTGCAGCGCACGGCGGCTGCGGTTGCCCGCGTGGACGTGATTGCATCGCTGGCGGCTACGGCAAAAAAATACGGGTATCAGCGTCCCACAATCGACAAAGGGTTGGAACTCGAGATTGTCGGGGGACGGCATCCGGTGTTGGAGCGATTCGTCGAGAGGGGATTTGTCCCCAACGATCTGCACCTCGACCCGCAGCGTCGGCAGCTCGGCTTGATTACCGGCCCCAATATGTCGGGAAAGAGCACGTTTCTTCGTCAGACCGCGTTGGTTGTGATTCTGGCACAGATGGGTTCGTTTGTCCCCGCACGGCGGGCCGTCATCGGAATCGTCGATCAGGTATTCACCCGCGTAGGAGCGAGTGATCGACTCAGCCGCGGCGAGTCCACGTTCCTGGTGGAAATGAACGAAACGGCGAGTATCCTCGCGACGATGACCGACCGCAGCCTGGTGCTCCTCGACGAGATTGGCCGCGGAACGAGCACATTCGATGGGTTGAGCATTGCGTGGTCGGTTACCGAGTATCTCCTCGAGGGGCGCCGGGCGCGCCCGCGTACGTTGTTTGCCACGCATTTTCACGAGTTGACCCAGTTGCGATCCGTCTTTCCGCGGCTGGTCAATTTGAAAATCACGATCCGGGAGTGGGAGGGGGGGATCATATTTCTCCGCAAGATCGTCGCCGGTACGAGTGATCGGAGTTTCGGGATCCACGCCGCGCGTGTGGCCGGTCTACCGGAATCGGTGGTTCGCCGTGCACAGGAAATCCTGGATTCCCTCGAACGCCGCCGCGGTCTTCTGACCGGTGGGGTGGAGCCCCTGACCAGCCCGCAATACGGCCTCTTCGAGGCTCCCGCCGGGTCGACCGCGACCGGCGGCGGAAATGACCAGGCCCCGGAATCCGTCCCGCCGACAGCTCCCTCTCGGCGACCGGACCCGCCGGAACCCCGCGATCCGGTGCGTGCCCGGATCGCCGCCTTCGACCTCGAACACTCTACGCCTCTCGACGCGTACGATCTGCTCCGACGGCTCAAGGAACGAACCACGGATTCCGCGGACTGACCGGCGCGACAGGCTGTGACGGCCGCGTGGCTCGCGAATTGCTACGTTCCTGCGGTACAATCGGATCGTACGGGGACGTACGGCTCCGCCATGGGCTTCGTTTAGATTCTGAGGTACATACTATATCATGCTGGCGGCACGCAAGATAACGTGTGGCATACTCGGCGGCCGGGAATCTGACCTTCAAATTCTCAGCGAATTGCAGCGGCGTCAGGAGATCGATATTCTCTACGTCTTCGATCCGGAACCGCAGGCCGTGGGTCTGGAGATCGCCGGAATTCTCGGGATCCGCGCTATTTCGGACGCGTCTGAATTGGAGGCGGACGCCCCGCGGACGGATTATGTGGTGGTGTGTGGGCCGCGCGGCCGATTCGGGCGTGCCGTGGCAAAAGCGGATGAAACCGGTACCCGTATGCTTTCGCCGCGGGAAGCGTACGAGGTTCTTTGCCACACGCGGGTCGAATCCGTGGCACCTGCCGTTGGTTCCGACGACCCGTACTCGCTCAGTGACGCCATTGATGCGTTCGATCGACTGTTCGACCGGGAAGCTCTCCTGAAGTTTTTGCTCGACGTATGTGTACGCGCAACGTCGGCCACTGCGGGTTCGATCATGATCTATTCGGCCGACGCCAGTGATCTGTATATCGCGTATGCCACAGGACTCAGCGAGCGGGTGGTTAAAGGCACGCGTCGTCGGCTCGGAGAGGGCATTGCCGGTACCGTGGCACGCGAGCGCCGGGGACGGGTTATTCGCGACGCGGGCGAGGCTGTGCGCCTGGCCGCGGACCGCGACCGCCCGGATATTCGATCTGCCATTTCCATTCCCCTCGAGTGGAATCGCCGCCTGATCGGCGTGTTGAACGTCTCGTCCAATCGGAGCGAACGCGTACTCGACGACGATGGATTGCAGACACTCGAGCGCCTCGGGCCCCGCGTGGCGCGCCTGCTATTCGAATCGTCGCGACTGGAAGCAGAGCGGACGCGTGCGGGGGAACTGACCCTCCGACAGTCGATGGGCAAGCTCAGCGAGCGATCGCTGTCCACGTCCGCACGATTCTCGATGCTCTCGCGCCTTCTGGCCGACCTTCTCGGTGCCGAGACGGTCGAAATTTTCGTCGGTACGCACGAAGGCGACTGGCTCGTTCTCGGCGGGTCGAACCGCCGCGTTTCCGACCACCCGGAAATGTTTCGATGCGGATCGGGTGCGATTTCCCGCGCGTTTCTCGAACGGGAGACTGTCGTGCTCACCGAGCCCGGTCTGCAAGAGGGGTCGTCGGCAGTGGTCTATGCTCCCCTGGAGTTGACGGATGTTCTCGGAATCTTGATGATCGAGTTCGTCGAACGCGACCGCCTCGAAGCGTTTCTGGCGATGCGGGAGTCGATTACCCTCGAACTGGCTCGTTTCGTGTCGTCCGAACGCCGTGAACGGCGATTGCGACGGGAACTCAAGGCACTCGGTCGCGTCTCCGAAGCCGCGCCGGCCCTTCTGGCCTGCCGGAGCGTCGACGAGGTGTGCGAGGCAACCTCGCGACTCGTGACCGAAACGCTAAACTGCCGGCGGGCAAGCGTACGCATCCACGCGGACTTCACGGAAACAGGACGCAAGGCTCTTTACGAACGCGGGGAAGACCGATCCGAGCAATGGATCGAAGAGGACGATGACCGTTTTCTTTCGCTCCGACACAAGAAAAAGCCGTTCGCGCTGGCGTTTCTCGATTTCGGCCCGGCGAGTGTCGACGCGTTACCGCGCTATCACGCGCTGATGGGAATGCCGCTCTATATTGACGGGCAGTTTGCCGGGGGAATCATCGCCTACGATCGGGACACGAGCGATGCGATGGACGAGGCCACATTTACGCCCCTCGATGAATCACTGCTCGAGCAAATTGCCGCGGTCGTTGTGCCCGTGGTCAAATCGTTCACGCGTGGCCCCGGAGAATCCGCACCACCGGTACCATCTCATGATTCCCTGATCGCCGCCAACCTCAAGCGATTCCGTCGCGCCATGGAAACAGAAATGGCACGCGCCGACCGCTATCATACGCCGTTTACTCTCATCGCGTTTCGCGTACCCTCGCTCGATACGCTCTACGATAGCGACCCCGAAGCGGCATCCGCGCTCGCCGAAGATATTCGCCAGGGGGTGCACACGCGCACGCGCAAGTCCGATTATGGGTCGTGGATTCGGCGTCACACCTACGCCATTCTTTCGCTTGAAGGGTCGCGCCGGGTGCGATTCCTCATCTCCCGCGTGATGCGGTACGTTCAGAAAGACCTCGCCGAAGCCCATGGTGAGAGCACAACCACGGAAGTCCTCGTCGGGCGCGCCGTGTATCCGGGAAGCTCTCGCACACCCGATGAGCTGCTGACCGAGGTGGAGTCCTCCTCGGGCCCGTGGCCGGCTTCCTGAACCACCGGGTTTTCAACAAGAATCCCTTGCGATGGTGCCGCTTTCCGTTGCCTCGATTGGTCGTGCGGTGATAGCTTCAAGGGGTTCCATCGTTGGAGGCTCTAATTGGCTATTATCAAGACACTTCCGGATCACATAGCACGCCGCATTGCCGCCGGGGAAGTTGTGGAACGGCCGGCGTCGGTCGTAAAGGAACTTCTGGAAAACGCCGCCGACGCCGGCGCGCGCTGCATCCACATTGCCACAACCGGGGGTGGCGAGGTGTTGATCGAGGTGCGCGACGACGGACAGGGCATGCCGCCCGACGACGTGCGGATGGCGCCGCGGAATTTTTCGACGAGCAAGATCGGTGATGCAGACGATTTGCAGCACATCGAAACGTACGGGTTCCGGGGTGAGGCACTCGCGAGCATATCCGCGGTTTCCCGGTTCGAACTCGTATCGGCCGATTCGCAGACCGGCTCGGGATGGCGTCTGGCCACGGAGGGCAAAGGCGCGATAGCGGATCAGCCTGCCCCACACGAGCGGGGAACCACCGTCCGGGTACGCGATCTTTTTTTCAATACTCCCGCACGAAAGCGCTTTCTCAAATCGCCCGTCACCGAGAGGCGTCGCATTCTCGAGGCCATACTGGCGTTTGGCCTGATTCAGCCGTCGGTAGAACTCCATTACCGCGACGACGGGCGCGACGTTCTTGACCTGCTCGCGGCGTCGAGCTGGCGGGAGCGGGTTGCCGCCGTGCTCGGGTACGACGTGATGAAGCACATGGTGCAGACGACGCACGAATCCGATGCGATGAAAATCCGGGGGTTCGTCAGCCTGCCCACACTCACACGGTCGAATCGAACGCAGCAGTTTTTCTTCGTCAACGGCAGACCCGTACGGGAAAAAACGCTGGTGCACGCGCTACAGGACGGTTACCGGGGAGTGCTCGCGCCGCGTCGATTCCCGGTGGCCGTGCTCGCACTCGACGCACCCACCGAGCATGTGGACGTCAACGTGCATCCCACCAAACTGGAAGTCCGTGTACGCGAGGAACGGCGGTTGTTCGCGCTCGTGCGCCAGTCGGTCAAACTGGCACTATCCGGCCGCGCGGAGGAAAACCTCGCCGTGAGCTTGTCGCGCCCGGTGGTCGCCGAAGGCTCGGGAGCAGGGGAATCGCTCGATTCCGGAGCAAGCCCGCTGGCTCCCGACAACAACGCGGAACATCCGGGGGCAAAAGTGATCGAATTGCAGCAGCGCATACGGGATGCATGGGGAATCTACGGCACGCGGCCGGGATCGGTTCCTTCGCACCCCAACCCCCAGCTGTCCCTGCGCGCCGATTCCGCGGAGCCCGACGAGGGCGAAACCACGCGCGTCGCGGTGGAGTCGATTCGTCGCCGCGCCGAAGCCGAGGACGGTCTGTTCTGGCAATTCAATAACAGTTACATCTTTATTCAGGTCCGCGGCGGGCTCGTTGTCATCGACCAGCATGCGGCACACGAACGCATCATCTACGACAACACGCGCAAGCAAATCGAGGGACAGGCACCGCCGTCCCAGCAGATCCTTTTCAGCATCCACATCGAGCTATCGCTGGCCGAGCTCGAGGTATTTCGCAGCGAGCGCGAGACGTTCCGGAAACTTGGATTCGATCTCGAGCCGTTCGGCGGCACGAGTATACTGGTGCGCGGTTATCCGCTCGGCATCAAGAACTGGGAATAGGGTAAGCTTCTGCTGGGAATTTTTGACGACCTGCTTGCCAACCGCTTTCCGGGTAATACAACAACCGATCGCCTGGTAGCCAGCTTCGCGTGCCGCAGCGCGATCAAGGCGGGTCAGCCCCTGAGTGCCGAAGAAATGCGTCTTCTCGCAGACCAGCTATTTGCGATCGACAATCCCTACTCGTGTCCGCACGGACGCCCAACGATTCACAGGCTCACCGTGGACGAGATCGGATGCTGGTTCGACAGGCGTTGAACGAAGGATGACGCGGCGTCCTGCATGCGTGGCGATTCTGGGCGCGACGGCGACCGGCAAGTCCGACGCTGCCATCGCGATCGCGCGGGCCATCGATGGCGAAGTCGTGTCGATGGATTCCCGGCAGGTATACCGGGGCCTCGAAATTGGCACCGCGCAGGTGCGTCCCGAAGCGCGGTGTGGTGTGACCCACCACCTCATGGGCCACGTCGACCCTTCCCTGGCATGGAGCGCCGGGAGTCATTCTCGTGCGGCGCACGCGATCATCGACGATATTTGCCGGCGCGGACGTGTGCCCGTCCTCGCCGGCGGAACCGGATTGTATTTTCGCGCGTTGTTCGACGGAATCGTGGACGTACACATCCCGGCAGCGGAGCAACGCGCGATGCGCGCGCGACTCGCGGACGAACCGAATGCCGTGCTCTACGCGCGTTTGTGCCGGCGCGACTCAGCGCGGGCGGCGCACCTTGCGCCCAACGACCGGGTGCGTGTCGTACGAGCCCTGGAACTGATCGAATGGACCGGCCGCCCGGTTACAGAGCTTTTCGCGCGGGAACACGGGCTCATGCTCGACGCCAGGGTGCTGCGCGTGGTGTTGACAATGCCCCGTGCTGCTTTGCGCGAACGTATCGCACGCAGAACCCGGACTCTCTTCACTTGCGGTTGGGTGGAAGAAGTCAGGGCACTCCTCAATTCGGGGCTCGACGAGACAAGCCCGGGCATGCACAGCCTGGGCTACCGGGAGATTGCCGCGGTCGTACGCGGACAGATGGACGAAGACGAGGCGCTGACCCGCATCATCGCTGCTACTCGTCGCTACGCGAAACGACAGGAGACGTTTTTCCGCAGCGAGCGGGGTGCCCTGTGGACCGATGTGACGGGCTCCCACAGCACGGACGGTCTGATTCGCCTTGCCCGGCAATGGACCACACCAAATTGCATGTTGACATGAAAACGCTAACAGGTTATTGGATAAGTTGTTACAAGGGCGGGCATAACTCAGTTGGTAGAGTATCAGCTTCCCAAGCTGAGGGTCGCGGGTTCGAGTCCCGTTGCCCGCTCCATCTTCTTTCCTTTTTCCATCGGTGGAAATGCGGACAACCAAACGAATGACCGGGTATCGGATGGGACCCCTGGTTCTCGCCGTCTTCGCGTCGTGCATTGCCGGGTGTGGGCCACGAACGGTCCAACGCGACCAGACCGATATCGATCCGGCGATCCGGCTGTTTCTCGAAGGCCGCACGGCCGAAGCCGTCCAGGCGTTCGAACGCCTCGCGCGGGAGGCCCGGTCGGACGAAACCCGTCGGGAAGTGTATTATTTTCTCGGACGCTCGCACGAGGCGCGGGGAGAGATACAACAGGCGATCGATGCGTTTACGCTCGCCGTTCAATACGGGGACAAGGGCGCGTCGATGGAATATCTAAATCGCCTTACGCCATTGCTGGAGTCTCGTCCCGAGGGGTTTGTGCGTCTGCCGACCGTCACCAGAAGGCAACTTGCCGCCCTGGTGGTGCGCTGGGTACAGGGCGATTCCGTGCTGACAGCGGGAGGCGATCCGCTCGCCATCGCGATTCAGGCGGGTTGGATGAGCGAACTGCCCGACGGAAAGGTGCACGGCGACGCCCAGGTAAGCCATGCGGCATTCGCCGTGTTTCTGGAACGCCTGTGTCGTCAAACCCGGTGCAGGGATGTTGCCCGCGTAATTCCCGACGAGCAACCGATCAGCGGGCGCGACGTGGTACGGGCACTCCAAAGTTCGCTACCGGCACCGATGAAACATGGCTGATCGCGGTCTGGAGATTTTGTCGTTGAACGATCCATCGTCCGTTGGGCTCAAATCGGATGCTCTGCGGGTCGGCGATCGCGTGCTCGAAGTGCAGGGTGAGCCGGCGCAAGATCCTCTCGATTTCCACTTTCATGCCGCCACCGATAATGCGCTAACCGTGGTCGTGCAGCGCGGCAACGATCCAGCTCGACGTGTCGTCCTGTCTCCGGAGGCGGTGGCGGGCCTCGAAATCCGCTTTCAGGCGATGGACTTTCGTCGGTGCCGTTGCAAGTGCCCATTTTGCTTTGTAGACCAGATGCCTGCCGGTATGCGCGATTCGTTGTATGTCAAGGATGAAGACTTCCGTTTGAGTTTTCTCTACGGGAACTTCACGACGATGAATGACGTCACCGACGCCGAGCTCGATAGGATGATCCGACAGAAAAACTCACCGCAGTGGGTATCGGTGCATGTCATCGACGAGGCCATGCGGCGGTTCATATTCGGTCGACCGATGAAGCGCCGTATTACCGACACATTGCGCCACCTCGCCGATGGCGGTATTCGCGTTCATACGCAGGCGGTCATTGTTCCGGGAAGAAACGACGGCGACTACCTTTGCGAAACCATCGAAACCCTCGAGGCGCTCCACGAAAACGTCGTCTCGATGGGTGTGGTTCCCGTCGGTTTGACGAAGCATCGAAGTGGCCTGCCGGGAATTCGCGCCTACCGCGACGATGAGATGGAGCCGATTCTCGATCTCGTCGAGTCGTACCAGAGGCGTTACCTGGCCAGTTCCCGTGCGAGCCGTTTCGTTTTTCCGTCGGACGAATGGTTTGTGGGCTCGGCGCGGGACGTGCCCGCAGAAGACGCGTACGAAGGATTCCCACAGATCGATAACGGCATTGGCTCGATTCGCGATCTGCTCTGTGCCATCGATTCCGACGTGGACACGTACGGGATCGCCGCAGATCTCTCCCGAATTCGAATCATGACGGGTTCTTTGGGCGCGCGGGTTTTCGAGCGACATGTTTTTCCTCTGCTGACCCGCCGGGGGGTGGAGATTCTCCCTCATGTCGTTCCCGTAATAAACGAGTTTTTCGGCGCGACCGTAACCTGTTCGGGGCTCCTCGTCGGCGCGGACATCGCGCGCGCTTCCGCCCGTCAGGCGGCTACGCCCACGAGCGTTACGTTTGTTCCGCCCAACTGCTTCAATTTCAATGGCGTGACGATCGATGAGATGACAGCGGAGAGCCTCGCTGTGCAAATCGGCACGCCCGTCATCAACCCCGGCGGAGGCTTCGTGGACTCGCTGAATACGTGGGCGGGGGGCAATGCGTGACACAGGCAGTGGTGGCGATCGTCGGCCGTCCCAATGTGGGCAAATCGACGCTGTTTAACCGCTTGACCAGCAAGCGCCGCGCCATTGTGCACGCGACGCCGGGCGTCACGCGTGATATCCAACGTGGTCAATCCGAGTGGAACGGCTGCGGATTTACCCTGCTGGATACCGGAGGGATTTTTTCGGGTCTTGATGACGAGTTGATTACGCACGTAGAGCAACGTGCGATCGATGAGGCGACTTCCGCCGACGTGATACTCTTTGTTACCGATGCGAACGATGGCGTGGTTTCTGCCGACGAGGACGTGGCACAGCGCGTCCGTACGCTCGGAGTTCCCGTGCTGCTTGTGGTGAATAAGACGGAAAAAAAGCTGAGCCAGCAAGGAATCGGCGATTTTTTTCGCCTCGGGTTCGAGAAGCTGTTCGCGATCAGCGCACTCCACGGCGAAGGTACGGGCGATCTGCTCGATGAGGTCGTATCCATGCTGCCCCATGCGGACGTGCACGTGAAATCGGAGGACCTCCGCCTGGCGATCATCGGGGTCCCCAATGTGGGGAAGTCGAGCCTGGTGAACGCGCTCGTCGGCACCGAGCAAAACATCGTCGACTCTCGTCCCGGGACCACGCGCGACAGCATCGATATTACGTTTTCCTGGAATGGCCAGCGCGTGACGCTCGTGGACACTGCGGGCATTAAGCGTCGCTCCCGTACAAAATCGGATGTGGATACGCTCAGTGCGGTAAAGAGCCTCGAATCTATAGAACGTTGCGACGTGGTTGTCATGCTGCTCGACGCATCGCGCGCTATCTCGGCGCAGGACGTACGAGTGGGAGGATACGCGCATCGGGCAAGCCGTGGAGTGCTCGTCTGTTTTAATAAGTGGGATACGGTAAACAAGGACGACAAGACGTACAGGGATTACGAGCGCCGATTTCGGAGCCGATTTGCGTATCTATCGTATGCGCCCGTTCTCTTTATTTCCGCGCTCGCACGCCAGCGCGTCGGTCGGGTGCTTGATACCGCGTGGCGTGTTCACGAACAAAGAAATCACCGGATACTCACGGCCGAGTTTAACCGGTATATCGGCGACGTAATCGCAGGCAGTCCTCCACCGTACCACGGCGGGGGAACGGGCAAAATATACTATGCAACGCAGGTCGAAACGGCACCGCCAACATTCGCATTGTTTGTTAACCGTGCGCAGTTTTTCGGACGAAACTACGTACGATACATCGCAAATCAGATTCGCCGGGCGTATTGCTTTGAGGGAACGCGTATCAAGGTACAACTGGTGGAAAAGAAGGGGGGATGACCCCATCATGACGGACTGGCTGATTGTGTTGGCGGGCAGCTACCTCCTCGGGGGGGTGCCGTTCAGCTACATCGCCGGGCGCATGCATTCCGGGATCGATTTGCGCAAGCACGGCAGCGGGAATCTGGGCGCGAGCAACACATTTCGCATCCTCGGGGGAAAAATTGCGATCGCCGTTCTTGCCCTCGACATTGCCAAAGGCGTTGTGCCGGTGTGGCTGTCCGGGCGCCTCGATCTGCCGGGGGGGGCGTCGCCGCACACGCTGCAGGTTGCGGCGATGTTTTTCGCGATCCTCGGCCACATGTTTTCCCCCTACTTGAAATTCAGCGGGGGCAAAGGCATCGCCACGTCCGCCGGCGCATTCGCCGCGCTCGATCCACCCGCTTTCCTCGGCGCGTTCGCTGTGTTTGCCATCGTCTTCAGCGCGCGGCGCATCGTGTCGCTGGCGAGCCTGAGTGCTGCCGTGGCGCTCCCGATCCTCGTATTTATCGCGGGGCGCACGGGACTCTCCTCCGGATATCGCTCGACATTCATCGTATCCCTTCTGATTATGGCTGTCGTCGTATACCGTCACCGCGGCAATATCAAGCGTCTGGCGTCGGGGACCGAGCCGGCTCTGCGACGCCACCGGGATGGTTCATCTTGAAGACAACGGAGCGAATTGCCGTCCTCGGGGCGGGCAGCTGGGGAACTACCCTTGCGCTTCTGCTCGCCGGACGGAACCACGACGTGACGCTGTGGAGCCACCGTGACGGGCAGGTAGATGAAATCACGCGCACGCGCGGCAACGCACACTATCTGCGCGGGATCCGGATTCCGGACGCCATCTACGTTACCGGAGATATCGCGCGCGCGCTTGCCGGGGCCGGCATCGTGGTGGTGGCGGTTCCTTCCCACACCGTTCGCACGGTTGTGGCGCGCGCGGCCGCGGAGATGCCCGCGCGTGCCCTGTTTGTAAGCACGTCGAAGGGGCTCGAAGAACATTCGATGCTGCGAATGAGCCAGGTAATTACCCAGGCCGCGGGTAAACGCGCCAATGCAGTCGTTGCGCTTCTGGGCCCGAGCCATGCCGAAGAAGTAAGCCGCGGTATGCCCACGTCCACGGTGGCCGCCTCCAACGACCCGGAGTCTGCACGTCGCGTACAGAACATTTTTTCCACGCCGACCTTTCGCGCGTACACCAACGATGACCTCGTGGGCGTCGAACTGGCGACGGCGCTGAAAAATGTGATCGCAATCGCCGCGGGGATTGTCGACGGTATCGGATACGGAGACAACACGAAGGCGGCGCTCATCACGAGGGGACTGGCAGAGATCGCACGGCTCGGGGTGGCGCTCGGCGCACGCCGAGACACGTTTTCCGGGCTTGCCGGAGTGGGCGATCTCGTGGTTACCTGTTTGAGTCAACATTCGCGTAACCGTCGCGTCGGCGAGTCAATCGGGCGCGGGCAGAGCCTGGTCGAGGCGGAAAGCGCAGCCGGGATGGTCGCCGAAGGGGTTCGTACCACGCGGGTCGTGCGTGATCTGGCTGCAAAGGAGGGCATTGACATGCCCATCGCATCGACGGTCTACTCGGTGTTGTTCCACGGCGCCGACCCGCGCGAGTCTGTGACGGCCTTGATGACCCGGCCGCTCCGATCCGAAGCCACACCGGATGAGCGAGCCGAAAGGAGGTAGCGATGCGGTATCGAACGTCCCCCGGCAAGTTGTATTACTCGATCAGTGAAGTATCGGAAATGACCGGCGTGAAACCCCACGTGTTGCGATACTGGGAGGGGGAGTTCCCCACGTTGCGCCCGCGCAAGAACCGGGCAGGCAATCGGAGTTATCGTGCACGCGATATCAAGGCCCTCCTTGTTATTCGCGATCTCCTCTACAAAGAAAAGTTTACGATCAGCGGGGCGCGGAGGAAACTTCAGGAACATTACGGAAATCCGGACCCGATCATCAAACAAATGCAGATCCCATTCAGCGACCCCCACGCCCGGCACGTACTGCTCGAGGTGCGTCGCGAACTCGAGGAAATCCGGGATCTGCTGCGCGGTCCGGACACGGAGACCCGGTGCGACCCCCTTCCCGAGAAACATCCTGAAGTGGCAGGCATATCGAGATGATAAACAATAGAATACAGGTATGTCACACAGGATGATCGCCATCCGGCTCACCGGTTCTACGTCCAACAAATGCCTTGAGGGAGAGCGGGTGCGGTGGTAGATTAGCGCGTCGGTCGGGGCGTGGCGCAGCCCGGTAGCGCACTTGCATGGGGGGCAAGTGGTCGCTGGTTCAAATCCAGTCGCCCCGACCATTTCACCTGGAACGGGTTACGTGGTGCACCGCGTGGCCCGTTGCCGCATACCGGCGCGACCCGTTGTCAAGGTGCCATCCCACCGATTTCTCGCCCGGTCGAACTTCTTATTGACATCACGCTCCGTCCTTATTATTTGTCTGGTTTCGCTGCCCGGCGATTCCGTACCGCCCGGCCGGGGGCGTTTGTTCGGGATGCGCCCTGGCCGATGGACGGCGCGCAGCGCGCGCTTCCGATTCGGGGATGGGCGCATCGCAGGCACACGGATCGCATCTTCTCGTGTTAGCAAGAGGGAACTGTATGGCAATCAAGAAACTGGTCATCGTCGAGTCGCCCACCAAGGCAAAAACGATTCGCAAGTTCCTGCCGTCCGGCTTTGTCGTCGAAGCCAGTATGGGCCATGTACGGGATCTCCCGCAGTCGGCTACGCAGATACCGGCCCGGTTCAAGGACGAACCATGGGCAAACCTGGGAATCAACGTGGACCATGGCTTCGAGCCGATCTACGTAATACCGCGCGGTAAATCGAAGGTCGTCCGTGACTTGAAGGCACACCTCAAGGGCGTGGACGAGCTCTATCTGGCAACAGACGAAGACCGAGAGGGGGAGAGCATCTCCTGGCATCTCGTCCAGGTCCTTAAACCCAAGGTGCCGGTTCGTCGCATGGTATTTGATGAGATCACCCGCGCAGCCATTGAGCACGCGCTCGAACACACCCGCGAAGTCGATCAGCGCCTTGTCCGCGCGCAAGAGGTACGCCGGCTGCTCGACCGGCTCGTCGGATATACGATTTCTCCTCTGCTGTGGAAAAAGATCGCATTTGGGCTTTCGGCGGGACGTGTGCAATCGGCGGGGCTGCGTCTGATCGTTACCCGTGAACGGGAACGACTCGCATTTCGCAAGGGCGCCTACTGGGATGTCCGTGCCGAACTCGAAAAGGATGGCCGCAAGTTCGAGGCGCGGCTGGTGGCCGCCGGGGGGAAGCGTATTGCTTCCGGCCGTGATTTTGACGAAACCACCGGCAAGTTGCAGACCGGACGCGACGTGGTGGTTCTGGACGAGGAAGCGGCCCGCGCCGTAGAGAGGGACGCAGGGTCTGCCACGTGGACCGTGTCATCGGTAGAAGAGAAAACGACCACGGTACGCCCCGGCCCGCCCTATATCACCTCTACGTTGCAGCAGGATGCCAACCGAAAGTTGGGGCTCTCCGCTCGCGATACCATGCGCGTTGCCCAATCGCTTTACGAGCGTGGTCTGATCACGTACATGCGAACCGACTCGCCAAATCTTTCGTCGCAGGCAATCGGTGCGGCCCGACACGAGGTGGAAAGCCGGTTTGGCCCCGACTACCTCTCCGCCAGGCCGCGCCAGTTCAAGGCACGATCGCGCGCGGCACAGGAAGCGCACGAAGCGATCCGCCCGTCGGGCAGTTCGTTCCGGCATCCGTCAGAAACCGGACTGTCCGGGCGGGATTACGCGCTGTACTCGTTGGTCTGGAAGCGAACCATGGCTACGCAGATGGCCGACGCCAGGCGCAACTCGATCAGTGTGCGCCTTCAGGCCGGTAGGCATACGTTTACCGCCAGTGGAATGAAGATTGAATTTGCGGGGTTTCTCCGGGCCTACGTGGAGGGAAAGGCCTCTCCCGAGGCGGCGCTCGAGGAGCGCGAAGTTGTCCTGCCCGCACTGGCCCGCGATGATACGGTAGATGCCTGCTCGCTCGAGTCGGTCTCGCACGAAACCCGGCCGCCGGCGCGATTTACCGAAGCGTCCCTGGTAAAGCGCCTCGACCAGGAAGGAATCGGCCGGCCATCGACCTATGCAATGATCATCGGGACAATTCAGGAGCGCGGTTACGTACGCAAGGTGGGCAATGCCCTCGTGCCCACGTTTACCGGGATGGCGGTAATCCAACTCCTGGAACGCCATTTTGAAAGCCTCGTCGACTACAGATTTACGTCGTCAATGGAAGACCGGTTGGACGAGATTGCCCGCGGCGAGCGGGATTGGCTACCGTACCTCGAGTCGTTTTACCTCGGAAAGGACGGACTGCGAAACCGCGTGGCGGCCAAGGAAAAGTCCGTCGACCCGGAATCGTGCCGTTCGGTAGATCTCATCCCGCTCGACGGACTGCAGATCCGTATCGGACGGTACGGGCCCTATGTGGTCAAGACCGGTCCCGGAGATGTACGCAGTTCGATTCCCGAAGATATTGCCCCGGCCGACGTTACCGAGGACATTCTGCGCGAGGTAATCGAACGCGCCGAACGCGGACCGGAATCGATCGGAATCGATCCCGCCACGAGTCTGGACGTGTACTGCCTCATCGGCCGCTACGGTCCATACGTACAGCTCGGATTGCCGACCGACGAGGCGCCCAAACCCCGGCGCGCGAGCGTGCCCCGTGACATCAACTATCGCTCAATAACGCTGGAACAGGCGCTCAAGTTACTCAGCCTGCCGCGCGTACTCGGCGTGCACCCCGAGACGGGGGAAACGATCACAGCGAACAACGGGAGGTTCGGGCCCTATGTCGTTCACCAGGGGGACTTTCGCTCGCTCCGCAAGGGCGACGACGTATATACCGTCACCTTACCCAGAGCTCTCGAAATTCTGGCCGAACCGAAACGAGGTCGCGGAGGCTCCCGGCGTATCCGCCAACTTGGCGAACACCCGCGCACGGGAAAGCGCATGGATATCTATGAGGGACGCTATGGCGTGTTCATCAAATACGGTACGCGCAATATCGGTATCCCGTCGGGGACCGACGCAGCGGGGTTAAGCATCGAGGCCGCCGCGGAGATCGTGGACGCGAAAATCGCTCCATCGGGCAAATCCAAAGCGAAGGCAAAATCCAAAGCAAAGGCAAAATCCAAAGCAAAGGCAAAATCCAAAGCGAAGGCTGAAGCCGGAAAGGACGCGCGCAAGGCAACGGCATCCCGAAGTCAGACGAAGCGCAAGGCTTCCCGCGCGTCAAAAAAAACGACGGCGAAGGGGAATAAGACAAAGGCTCGCGCAACGGGAGCGCGCGGTCGCAACCGAACGGTTAAGGCATAGAGGTTTCATGGCAGAGCGATCCACCACCGGGCGACAGGGGGGGTACCATCCCTCCGAGATCGAGCCGCGCTGGCAAAAATACTGGCTTGAGAAGGGCACGTTCCGAGCGGTCGATTTCGACACCCGTCCGAAATACTACGTGCTGGATATGTTCCCGTACCCGTCGGGCGACGGGCTGCATGTTGGCCACCCGGAAGGGTATACGGCTACCGATATTGTGGCGCGTTACAAACGCATGCGCGGGTTTAACGTACTCCACCCGATGGGCTGGGATGCCTTCGGTTTGCCGGCGGAACAATACGCGGTAAAAACGGGAACGCACCCCAGGGCAACGACCGACCGCAACATCCGCCGTTTTCGCGGTCAGATTCGCTCGCTCGGGTTTTCGTACGATTGGGATCGTGAGATCGACACGACGGCACCTGACTATACCCGCTGGACCCAGTGGATATTCCTGAAACTGTTTGAGCGCGGGTTGGCGTACGAGTCTTTCGCGCCGGTGAACTGGTGCCCGCAACTGGGCACCGTACTCGCCAACGAAGAGGTCATTGACGGACGATCCGAGGTGGGGGGGTTCCCCGTAATCAAGAAGCCCATGCGGCAGTGGGTACTGAAGATCACCGAATATGCCGAACGATTGTTGTCCGATCTCGAAGACCTCGACTGGCCCGAGACGATCAAACAACAGCAGCGCAACTGGATTGGACGAAGCGAGGGCGCGGATATCTTGTTCTCCGTGCGCGACGTCCCCGATGCGGTCATAACCGTGTTTTCCACCCGCCCGGACACGCTCTTTGGCGCGACATTTATGGTTCTGGCACCCGAGCACCCGCTCGTTGGGCGGATTACCACGGACGAACGCCGTGTCGAAGTGGACGCGTATGTGAAGCGGGCATTGCGCCGGTCGGAACGCGACCGTATCGCGGATACCACCAAGACGGGCGTCTTCACCGGCACGTACGCCTGCAACCCCGTTAACGGGGAAGATCTACCCATCTGGATTGCCGACTATGTTCTGCTGTCGTACGGACACGGTGCCATCATGGCTGTTCCTGGTCACGATGAAAGGGACCACGAATTTGCGCGAAAGTATCGTTTGCCGATCCGCCGCGTACTCAAGGGGGGGACAAAAAAAATAGAAGAGGCCGCATTCGTCGGCGACGGAGAACTCATCCACTCTGGATTCCTCGACGGCATGACAAAACAAGCAGCCGTTCGCGCGATCATCCGTAATCTCGAGTCGAACGGTTGCGGGCGAGGCGCGGTGAAATACAAACTCCGCGACTGGCTGTTCTCCCGTCAACGCTACTGGGGCGAGCCCATCCCGGTGCTTCACGCCCCGGATGGCAGTGTGGTTCCACTCGGCGAAGACGAGCTGCCGGTACTGTTGCCGGACCTCGACGATTTCCGACCCACCGGCACCGGGGAGTCGCCCCTGGCTAAGGCGGGCGACTGGCTGCGCGTCGAGCGCGACGGCCGGGAATATCGGCGCGAAACGAACACGATGCCGCAGTGGGCCGGCTCGTGCTGGTACTACCTCCGTTATCTCGACCCTCGCAACGAAACGGCGCCGTGGGACCATGCCAAAGAAGCGTACTGGATGCCCGTCGACCTGTACGTGGGGGGGGCGGAGCATGCTGTTTTGCACCTGCTCTACGCCCGTTTCTGGCATAAGGTTTTGTTTGATATCGGCGCCGTGTCCACTCCGGAGCCCTTCGCGCGATTGGTCAATCAGGGAATGATCCTGGGAGAAAACGGGGAGAAGATGTCGAAGAGCCGGGGGAACGTGGTCAACCCGGATGACATCGTGCGCGATTGGGGCGCGGACACGATGCGGCTCTACGAAATGTTCATGGGGCCGCTCGAAGTCACCAAGCCGTGGCAGACGAACGGACTGGCCGGAATGCGCCGGTTTCTCGACAGGGTGTGGCGCCTTTATGTAGATGAAGATTCCGGACAGATTCAACCCGGCGTGCGGGGACGCGATACCGACGCCGCCAGACGCGCGCTCCACAGAACGATCGCGAAAGTCACAGCCGACCTCGATGCCATGCGGTTCAACACGGCCATTTCGGCGATGATCGAATTCATCAACGCTGTGTACAAGGAACCCGGCATCAGTCCGGAAAGTGCGGATACATTTGTTCTCCTCCTCGCGCCGTTCGCGCCGCACATGGCCGAGGAATTGTGGCATCGTCTGGGACATAGCCAAACTATCGCGTGGGAATCGTGGCCCGAATATGACCCAACCTGGCTACAAAGCGAAACGCTCGTCCTTTCCGTGCAAATTAACGGCCGGGTACGCGGCCAGCTGGAGGTGGGGGTGGATGCCGACCGGGACGAGGTTCTCGCCGGGGCGCGCAGCGTGGAAAATGTGGCCCGGCACCTCGAGGGAGAAACGATACGCAAAGAAATCTACGTGCCCGGTCGGACGGTGAATTTTGTGGTAGGCTAAACACGTGCCGCGCGCGTTGTTGTTGTGCACGGCCGGTGAGCAGACCGCGGGCCGATGATTCACGCCGTATTGAGTTCCTGGGTTGGCCGGCGACCGCAACACCGATTGGGTGCCCCGGGCCACCGGGTGGGGGCGGGTGGCGGATTCAGCGCAGGTTGGGGGAAAGCCAGCGGCGGGCCGACTCCACGGATATCCCGCTGCGTCGCGCGAAGTCGATCAACTGGTCTTCGCCGATTCGCCCCACGCCAAAGTAGTGCGCACGCGGATGGGAAAAGTAGTAGCCGCACACCGATGCGGCGGGATACATCGCAAAATTTTCTGTCAAATCCACGTCGATCGACCCGGCGGCCCCGAGCAAGTCGAATATCTGGCGCTTGGCCGTGTGGTCCGGGCATGCCGGATAGCCGGGGGCGGGACGAATTCCCGCGTACTTCTCTGCGAGCAACCCCTCGTTGTCCAGTTCTTCATCCGGTGCGTATCCCCAGAATTCGCGGCGAACACGCTCGTGCAGCCGTTCGGCGAACGCTTCGGCAAGACGGTCGGCCAGGGCACGCGCCATGATGGCCGAGTAATCGTCATTATCCTCTTCCATCTTCTTAACTAACTTATCCAACCCCAGTCCGCTACTCACGATAAACATTCCGATGTGGTCGGACAGGCCGGTGTCCCGCGGAGCAATGAAATCGGCGAGACAAAAATCCGCACGTGCGTCCGACTTGTCGGCCTGTTGGCGCAGGCAGGGGATGACGGCGAGAGGACGATTGCGGTCGACATCGGAGAATATTTCGATGTCATCCCCGGTCGATGCGGCGGGCCAGAATCCGACGATTCCCTGGGGTGTCAAAAGGCGCTCGTCACAGATGGATTGCAGCAAAGCGCGTGCGTCCTCCAGTAAGGAACGCGCCTGTTTGCCAACGACGGGATCGTCGAGAATGGCCGGGTAGCGGCCTTTGAGTTCCCATGTGGTGAAGAACGGAGTCCAATCGATTCGGTCCGCGAGTTCATCGAGTGGATATTCCGGGAACACGCGCCGGCCTGTGAACGATGGGGCCGGGGCCGTCCCCTCGTTCCAGTCGAGAACCTCGCGACGCGTACGCGCCGTTTCAATACTCACGATCGACGTGCCCCTGGACTGCGCGCGCGACGCGCGAATGGCCTCGTACTCGCTGCGCGTGTCTGAGGCGAGCGCCGCGCGCGAGGTTTTGTCGAGCAATTGCCCCACCACACCCACGGCACGCGAGGCGTCGGGCACATATATGGCCTCGTGGGAATAGGCGGGGTCAATCTTGACCGCCGTATGAACCCGTGACGTGGTGGCCCCGCCGATCAACAATGGCACAGAAAGATCCGCACGCGTCATCTCGTCCGCGACGTGCACCATCTCGTCCAGCGACGGGGTGATCAAACCGCTCAATCCAACGATATCCACGTGGTGCTCGATGGCCGCGTCGATGATGGTCTGCGACGCAACCATCACGCCGAGATCGATCACCTCATAGTTGTTGCAGCGGAGTATCACGCCGACGATGTTCTTGCCAATGTCGTGCACATCGCCCTTTACCGTTGCCAACAAAATTTTCGCAACGGAGCGTACTTCGTGCGACTGCGCGCGGTCGCTCTCGATAAATGGCACGAGGTAGGCGACAGCCTTTTTCATCACACGCGCGCTCTTGACCACCTGCGGAAGAAACATCTGACCCGAACCAAACAAATCGCCAACTACGTTCATGCCACTCATGAGCGGCCCCTCTACCACCGCGATCGGACGGTCCGCACCGAGCCTGGCTTCCTCGACGTCCGCTTCGATATGGTCGGTGATCCCGTGGACGAGCGCGTGGGATAGCCGCTCTGCTACGGGTAGGCTGCGCCACGTGGTATCTTCCTGCGTGCGGCGCGCGCCGCCCTGGATCGACGACGCGATCTCGAGGAGGTTTTCAGTAGCATCATCCGTGCGGTTGAGCACGACGTCTTCGACCACGTTGCGAACATCTTCGGGAAGATCGGCATACACGGCAAGCTGGCCTGCGTTTAGTATCCCCATGTCCATACCCGCGGAGATCGCATGGTAGAGAAACACCGCGTGGATGGCTTCACGCACGGCAGCATTGCCCCGGAATGAAAACGAAATGTTGCTGACACCGCCGCTGATGTGGCATTCCGGGAAACGGTGGCGCAATTCACGTGCCGCTTCGATGTAGGCGACTGCGTAGTTGTTGTGTTCCGCGATGCCGGTTGCAATCGCAAACACGTTGGGATCAAAAATGATGTCCCGTGATTCAAATCCGGCCTTCGTGACGAGCAGATCGTGTGCGCGAGCGAGAATTTCCACTTTCCGCGCCGCTGTGTCGGCCTGCCCCTTTTCGTCGAACGCCATGACGACCACGGCCGCCCCGTAGAGACGGATCGTACGCGCGTGCTTGAGAAATACTTCTTCTCCCTCCTTGAGCGAAATCGAATTCACGATTCCCTTGCCCTGAATCGACCGAAGCCCGGATTCGATCACGCTGAACTTTGAGCTATCGATCATTATCGGAACGCGCGCGATGTCCGGCTCGCCCGCAACCAGCATGAGAAAACGTTTCATTGCCGCTTCGGAATCGAGCAACCCCTCATCTATGTTTACGTCAATGATCTGCGCTCCGTCCCGGACCTGCTGACGTGCCACGGAAAGTGCATCCTCATATCGGCCATCCGTAATGAGACGGCGGAACTTTGCCGAACCGGTAACGTTGGTTCGCTCGCCGATATTGATAAAATTGGAATCCGGACGGATCTCAAGCGGGTCGAGGCCGGACAGCAGGGTATAGGGAGACGGCTCGGGCCGCCTTCGCGGCGAAACACCCTGCAGCGTCTCCACAATCGCACGCGTATGGTCGGGGGTGGAACCACAACACGACCCGGCGATGTTTACGAGTCCCTCGCGAGCCCACTGGCCGATATTGCCGGCGAGAATGTCCGGTGTTTCGTCATAGCCGCCCATCTCGTTGGGCAGGCCCGCGTTGGGATAAACGCTGACGTAGTGCGCCGCGCACGCGGCGAGCTCGCTGAGAAACGGTCTCATCTGGGTGCTGCCCAGGGCGCAATTGAGTCCAACAGCGATCAGCGGGGCGTGCGCAACCGACGCATAAAACGCGCGGGGAACTTGTCCGGAAAGCGTGCGCCCGCTCAGATCGGTTATCGTCCCGGATATCATAACGGGCAGCCGCGCACCGACGCGCGCGAACAGCGATTCGATGGCATAGAGCGCCGCCCGTCCGTTGAGGGTGTCGAACACGGTTTCGACGAGGAGGATATCGGCGCCGCCCTCCATCAGACCCGCCGCGTTTTCGGTGTAGGCATCGACGAGTTCTTCAAAGGTGACGTTGCGGGCGCCCGGGTCGTTCACATCCGGAGAAATCGACGCCGTGCGATTCGTCGGGCCGAGAGATCCGGCGACGAAGCGAGGCCGCCCATCTGCGGCGGCCTCGTCGGCCGCGCGGCGGGCCAGGGCCGCCGATGCCCGGCTAATCTCCCGGGCAAGATCACCGAGGCCGTAGTCGGACTGCGAAATCGGCGTGGAATTAAACGAATTGGTGGAAATGATATCCGCGCCCGCTGCTAGATAGCTGCGGTGGATATCCAGGATGATCTCCGGCTGTGTCAAACTCAGCAGGTCGTTGTTCCCCCGCACGTCCCGGTCGTGGTCACGGAAGCGTTCCCCGCGGTAGCCCGACTCGTCGAGGCGGTGACGCTGAATCAGCGTCCCCATCGCGCCGTCGAGCACGAGAATTCGTCTCTCGAGGGCAGATTCGAGTTCGCGGGTGCGATCACGCACTTTGATGGTGTCCGTGGATAAATTCAGATTGGCTCGTGGCGCGGGGCCGGTTTGTCTGGAGAACGTGTTCCACCTCGGAAAAGGCCGTCTATTGCTGTATTCTACGGTGCTACCTGCGCAGCGTCAAGTGCGCCGCACGGGGCGAAGAAAAAACTGCCCGAACCGGATGGGAGCGCCCGCCAGGGAAAAGTCGCGCACATGATACCGATCACTTTTTACCGTCTGGGTGCCTATTTTTCGAAGGTGCTACCCCGTCCTGTTCGACGTGTGATCGCGTGGTGTATCGGTCAGGGGTACTGGTCTCTGCGCCCTGATCTGCGGCGCACGGTTTCGGCCAACCTCAAGACGGTACACGGCGACGCCCTCCGCGGAAAACCGTTGCGCGCACGCTCCCGCCGGGTTGTCATGAACTTTGCCCGATCGATCCAGATATTTCTGGAACTCCCGTTTGTCCCGTGGGAACAGTGGAAGAGCCAGTGTGATTTCAGCGAGCTGACACGGGCCGTGCAAGAAGCGGGGAACCCGCGATCGTTCGTCCTCGCCACCGGACACGTGGGTCCCTGGGAGCTTGGCGGATTCTGTCTGGCACGGTTGGGATACGGGCTGCACACGGCGGCGTTCGAGCACCCGAACGCGCGCGTCGCGGCGTTTTACAGCGAGCGCCGGAGCATTCTGGGCGTCCACGCATATCCGAATTCGGGGTCATTTCCCAAACTTCGTGCGGCAATCGAACGCGGGGAGTGTGTGGCACTCCTGATCGATCGCGCGTACGGGGAGGCAAAGAAACGATTTACGCTATTCGGGGTGGAATCGGAGTTCCCGATTGGGCACCTGGTACTCGCGTTGCGCTGTCATGTCCCCGTGCTCACCGGCGCACTGGTTTTCGACGGGCGCGACCGTTTTCGCTACGTCCACGGAAATACGCACATTGCCCCCACGGCGAACGATGAGTTGGCGCAACTCGATGCGCTGCAGGCCGCGTGTCTGCGGGACCTCGAGTCGATTATACGAGCGCACAGTGACCAGTGGTTTCATTTTGAGCGTATCGGGCGAACGGAGGCCCACCGTGCATGAATCGGTGGCCGTCGTAATTCCCGCGTTTCGCGCCGCCGCCCACCTTGCCGACGTCGTCGCGGGGGTTGCCCGGCACATTCCGCTCGGCCAGGTGTATGTGGTAAACGACGGGTCGCCCGATACAACGGCAGAAGTGGCCCGACGCAGTGGAGCGGTTGTACTCGAGCACAATGTAAACCGGGGCAAGGGAGCCGCGCTCGACACGGGGATCCGCCGCGCGGCCTCCGACGGGTACGCGTTCGCAATTACCCTCGACGCCGACGGGCAGCACAATCCCGACGACATACCGCGCTTTATCGACTGTCAACGCGAAACGCAGGCCGATCTCGTCGTTGGCAATCGCATGGCGGCTCCACACGGTATGCCCGCGTTACGGCTCTGGACGAACCATGTAACCTCGATGGTTATTTCGCTTCTCGCGCGCGCGCGCGTACGGGATTCCCAGAACGGATACCGAATGATCCGCATCGCACTGTACAAATCGCTGCCCCTGGCGAGCGTTCGGTATGAGGCCGAGTCGGAACTCATCATCCGCGCGGGTCGTAAGGGTGCACGCGTCGTGTCGGTACCGGTGGAAACCATTTATTCCGACGAGATAAGTGCCATCCACCCGATTGTCGACACGGGACGGTTTCTCCGATTGGTGTGGCGGTCGTTCTTCTGGTAATATCCGCCGAACTCATGCCGCCACGAATTCTCATCAGCAATGACGACGGATATGACGCCCGCGGTGTGTCAATTTTGTTCGATGCCCTCGATCCGATCGCCGAGGTATGGGTGGTCGCACCAGATTCCGAACAAAGCGCCGCGAGCCATTCCCTGACTCTGCGGCGGCCACTCGCCGTCAAAGCGGTCGGGCCGCGGCGATTTCGCGTGTCCGGAACACCGACCGACTGCGTCGTGCTGGCGCTGCAGGTTCTCCTTGACCCGCCCCCGGATCTTGTCGTATCCGGTATCAATCACGGGGGCAATCTGGGGGAAGATGTACACTACAGCGGAACGGTGGCCGCGGCTTTTGAAGGGGCCATACTGGGAGTGCCGGGCATCGCGCTTTCCGCCCTCCAGAGTTCTGTCCAGGACCGCGCCACGCACGCGGCCATCGCGCGGCGCGTGGTCGAGGTGGTTCTCGATAAGAAAATGGGAAGAAACGCGCTCTTAAACGTAAACATTCCCGACCCATCGGTGGGGCCGGTTCGCGGCGTGCGCACCACCCGACTTGGATCCCGAGTGTATGAGAATTTCATCGACCGGTCCGGCGAAAGTTCGTCGGCGGGGTATTACACCATAGGCGGCAAGGATCCGGTGTGGCGTGAAACCGAGGGTGCGGACATCGCGGCGGTTCGGCGGGGCTTCGTGTCGGTAACGCCGTTGAATCTCGACATGACCGACCACGATACTCTCGATAGTATGGAAAGGTGGCGATTCGCGCTGTGAGATGGAGAGACTACCGTATTGCCCGTGAGCGCATGGTGCGGGAACAGTTGTACGCGCGGGGCATCGACGATCGTCGGGTACTCCGGGGGATGATGCGCGTTCCCCGGCACCATTTTCTCCACCGTGACGCCGGTCCCGAGGCGTACGCCGATCATTCCTTTCCCATCGGCTACCAGCAAACCATGTCGCAGCCGTGGATGGTGGCCTTTCTGTGCCAGGCCCTCAAACTGGCCGGCAATGAATCCGTTCTCGAGATCGGAACAGGATCCGGCTATCAATGCGCGGTGCTCTCGATGCTCGCGGGCCGGATCATCACGGTGGAGCGGATCCAGGCACTCGCGGAACGCGCGCGAACTGCGCTGGCGGACGGCGCATTCGCGAATGTCGAGGTGCACGTTGCGGACGGCGCCCTCGGATGGCCCACGGGTGCGCCGTACAATCGGATTCTCATGACGGCGGCCGCTGAACGGCTGCCGGAGAGCCTACTGAGCCAGCTAACCGACGGCGGCATTTTCGTCGGCCCGGTCGTGGATGCCTCGGGGGGCCAGCGCGTGGTCCGAATCGTGCGCCACGCCGACCGGTTCGAGATGGATCGTCTTGCCGCGTGCGTGTTCGTGCCGTTGCTCCGCGATGTGATCCTCGACGACACCGTATCCGAGTCCCCCCAGACCCGATCCCGGGTGGGCAGCACGCATGCCGGTTGAGGCGGGGCTTACCGTCTCGCAATGGATTGTCACCGTACTTCTGGCGATGGCACCGATTTCGGAACTGCGCGGATCGATACCCTATGCGCTTGCCGCGGGTTCGTCCTGGCCGGTTGCGTACCTCGTCAGCGTGATCGCCAACTTTCTTGTCGTGGTCCCCGTCGTATTTCTGCTCGGGCCGGTGTCGCGGTTTTTACGCCGGGCGGTGGTTTTCGATCGCTTTTTCTTATGGCTCTTCGCCCGTACGCGCCGCAAGGGGGAGCTGATCGAACGATTCGAGGCCCTCGGGCTGGTGCTTTTTGTTGCAATCCCGCTTCCGGTCACCGGAGCCTGGACCGGCGCAGTCGCCGCATTTGTCTTTGGCGTACGCCGCCCTCTGGCGCTGGCGGCTCTCTTTGTCGGAATTTGCATTGCCGGCGCCGTCGTCACACTGGCCACGCAAGGGGTAATCCATGTAATCGGCGTGCACTGACGCCGAGGGATGGATGCGGGACGTTGCGGCGGAAATTGGGGTTGATAATCCGATGCACTATGTTACTGTGAGTGCACTTAGAGGAAAGGCCGCCTGCGTGCGGCCTTTCCAGTGGACGGTACGGGGCGTAGCGCAGCCCGGTTAGCGCGCCTGCTTCGGGAGCAGGAAGTCGGAGGTTCAAATCCTCTCGCCCCGACCAATCCTCTCATCCTCCATTCCGTCCGCTGTCGGAGGGATCGGGACACAGGCCGGTCGGTCCGCGATGAAAGACGAGCGCACACCGAAGAGCAGCAACATTCCGTCTCCTGCGACTCGTGGGGATTATGATATCGAAGCACGCTACCTCGCGGAAATCGGACGCTACCCGCTCCTGTCCCCGAACGAGGAAATCGAACTCGCCCGGTGCATCTCCGAAGGCGACGAAGAAGCCCGTCGCAAACTGATCATCTCCAACCTGCGTCTCGTCGTCTCCATCGCACGGCGTTATTCCGGACGCGGACACGGCCTTCTCGACCTGATCGAAGAGGGGAACCTTGGTCTGATCAAAGCAGCGTCAAAGTTTGACTACCGGCGTGGCTTTCGATTTTCGACATACGCGTCGTGGTGGATTAAGCAGGCGATCACCCGTGGACTGGCCAATCAGTCGCGCGCCATCCGCGTACCGGTTCATATTTTTCAGCTCATCAATCGCTACATTCGAGAAGAAAACCGGCACGGACACCCTTCGCTGACCGACGACGAAATGGCCGAGCGCCTGGACATTTCGTTGAAAAAGTGTCGACTCGTACGCAATCTGATTGTTGGAATTCGTTCCGACGAGCCGATGATCAGTGCGGAAGCGCTCCAGAAGCTGGCGGCCGACACGGTATACCGCCGCACGAATTCGCCGGAAGACACGATTTCGTTGCAACTGGAACACGAACGCACGACCGACCTGATGAACAAGTATCTCAGTCCCCGCGAACAGGAAATTCTGACACTTCGGTTTGGCCTGGACGGGGAAGCACCGATGACGCTCGCACAGGCGGGACAGATTATTGGTGTTTCGAGGGAGCGTATACGCCAAATTGAAAAACGAGCGTTGCAAAAACTGAATCTCATGCTGTCGGGCAAACGGAAGCCGGAACACAATGCAAGACGTTAGGGCGGCCATTCGCGACGTGCCGAATTTCCCCCGCGAAGGGATTCTCTTTAAAGACATCACTCCCGTGCTTCAGTCGCCTGTCCTTTTCGCACGCGTGATCGACGCGTTTATTTCTCGCTATCGAGACCGAAACCTGACGGCAGTGGCTGCCATGGAATCACGGGGATTTATTTTTGCCGCGCCCCTTGCCCGCGAGCTGAAACTATCGTTCGTGCCGCTTCGCAAGCCCGGCAAGCTGCCGTGGAAGAAGCTCTCCAAGTCGTACGATTTGGAGTACGGCAAAGAAATCCTGGAAATTCACGAAGACGCCGTCCATCCGGGAGACCGCGTATTGCTCCTCGATGATTTGCTCGCAACGGGGGGTACCGCGCATGCCTCCGCCACGCTGGTACGACGGCTCGGAGCCCAGGTGGTTGAAGCCGGTTTCGTAGTAGAGCTCACGTTTCTCCCGGGGCGGGAGAAGTTGGGCGACGTCGACGTATACTCGTTGATCCAGTTTGACTAGCCCCGTTTCGAAGCGTTGTGCATGTTTCGTGCGGCGCGTCCGGGCCGACGTGTACGGTGCCCCCGTAGCTCAGTTGGATAGAGCACCGGTTTCCTAAACCGGGTGTCGTGCGTTCGAATCGCGCCGGGGGCACCAGCCCAACCCACCGTAGTTTCTCCCGCGCCCACGCCAGGGTGTGGTATAATCAAACTTCTCGATGCGTTTCGTGTGCGTTCCGGGGGACGAAATCCCCATTGGGGGGAAGCGTTGCAGGGCCGCGAGTCGCACTGCTCGGACGCCATCCCTCGGTTCGGCGCCCGCCGCCGGTGTTGTCGAAAGGCCGTCGTGAACACTGAGTGCCGCTCTGATCTTCGATCTCACTTCTGTGCCGTCCCTGTTTGCGCGCTGTCCCGGACATTGACGTTCACGCTGGCGCTCATTGTAGCCGGTGCCGTTCCCGCGGGAGCGAGAACGTGGACCATCCAGCCCGATGGCCTCGGTGATTTTCCCACCATCCAGGATGGCGTCAGCGCTTCGGCGGGGGACACCGTTCTCCTGTTACCCGGTACGTACACCGGCACCGGGAATCGCGAGATTCAGATGGGGATCAACCGAAACGTTGTGCTCCGGTCCAGAGACGGGGCTGCGGCCACCACCATCGACTGCCAGGGGGTTGGACGGGGGATCCACATTAATGAAGCATCCCGGGTCGTAATCGAAGGGTTGCGCATTATCAATGGTGTCGCCGACACGGGAGGGGGTATCTATGTGTATGATTTCGGGGGCAATCCAGAGGTTTCGATTCGCGATTGTATCCTTACGGGCAACACCGCGGTGTCTGGCGGAGCGATCGCGGTCAGCGGAGACAACGGGTCACAGCTCGTTCAGATCGAATTCAACACGATTCGCGGAAACCGCGCGACAAAAGGCGGTGGACTCTACCTCGGTGACACGTCATTCTGCCGGGTTGCGAATAACGTGATCGTTGCGGATACGGCTGTGGCCGTCGGCGGCGGAGTGTATGCCACCGCATTGGCAGGCGGCGACCTGCTCCATAACGCCATCGTCAGCAACCAGGCTCCTAATGGTGCGGGCATCGCGATAATCGGTTTCGCCGGTATGTTTTCGGTGGCAAACAACTGGGTGGGTCGTAACAACCACGGCGGCATTTTATTCGAACCGCCCAAAGCCAGTCCGCAGGGCAACGTAATATCCGCGAACATTGGTTCGGGAATCACCGTTTCGTATAACCAATCAGTCCCCCCTGGCGATGACATTCTGAGTGGAAACACCATCGTGAACGAACTCGGGCCGGGAATCGAGATCGGTGGGAGTGCGGGCGCATATCGCAATATGTCCATCTCCAATACGATTTTCTCATCCATCCAGGGACCAGCCGTGGTATTCACCGGCAACCCGGCATCGGCACCGACGGTGACGCTAACGTGCAATGATTTCTTCCCGGGTTACTCCCAGATTCCGTACGGAATCGATGGCGGGGGAAATATCTTCGACGATCCTCTTTTTTGCGATCCAGTCGCGGATTCAACCTTCACCATCAGCTGGTTTTCACGCTGCGCCGCGGCAAACAGTCCCTGTGGCACGCGGATCGGTGCAGCACCCACTGCCTGCGCGTCCCCGGCGCCCGTTCCCGATCCCGAGATTTCCTGTCCGCCGTTTCTTGTGGTTCCTCCGCTGCCGTATTCCCAGGTTATCCTCTCCGGCTTTTCGATGACCAATACATCCACCACCAATCTGTCGTTTGCTTACTCGTTGAGCCTCTCCGGGCCGGGCATACTGACGCAGAACGGGGACCCGACGTCCCTGGTCGGTACCACGCCCGTGCTCGCGCCCGGCCAGTCGTTTGCGCCGCCGGCTGCGTCCGTTTTTCTTCTCAATGTTTCCGTGAACGACCAGGTACGGATTGCCTACTTTGCCAGCACCACCGGACCGTTGCCCGATGATTCATGTTCTACTTTCATACAGATGGAGTTGCCCGTGCCCGCTGCCATCATTTCCTTCAGCGCCGATCTTGTGGCCAATGTCGTGCGTTTGTCATGGGAAGTTGGGGAGCAGCAGCCCGTCAGCGGATTTGAGATTCTTCGAAAAGAGGTGGACGCAGACACCCCGGTTCGCATTGGTTCGCAACGCTTGATCGCGCCCACCGCACGACATTTTGATGACCGCACTGCGCGTCCGGGAACATCGTACGAGTACTCGCTGATCGTCCTGGACGGTGAGAACCGAGTGCGGTCTGCGCCCGTGCGCATCACCACCCAATCTGTTGCCACGGAACTGCGACAGAACTACCCCAACCCGTTTAATCCCTCGACGAGCATCCCGCTATCGATTGACCGGGATAGCAGAGTGGTCCTGTCGGTTTACGACGCAGCCGGTCGGCTCGTTCGTACGCTGCTCGATGGCAGACTCGACGCCGGGAACCATGTGTTTACATGGGATGGACGCGACAGTGAGGGCCGCAAGGTTTCCACGGGCGTGTACTTCTACCGAATGGCCGCGGGCCATCGTCGGTTTATGCGCAAAGCCGTTCTTCTGAAATAGTACCTGCGGGGGTGATCGGGTGGGGTGCGAACGACGTAGCCGCCGTGGGCAAAGAAATAACGAGAGCACCAAACCCGTATCCTGCCGTGGCACGATCACCCCTCAGAGGTCCGTGCGGCAACCGCTTCGCTAAAACACAGCTTGAGAGCAGGAGTCACGAAACAGGCCAGGAAGTACTCTCGTCAATACAGAGTATAGGCCTGATCTTTCCCGGATGTCAATGTGCTGCGTGCAAATTGCAATGCGCCGGTGTGGCATTGTCACGGGTCAAATCGTGGATTACTTGAAGTGAATTCTCATGTACAAACGTGCACAGACCGGGTTCTTTTGCCTGCGCTGTGGCGCGATTGCTATGTTTGACAGCGAATAGGGCTGGAGAAACGAAGAGGCGGAGGCGGTGTTCCCGGGCGTCGCGCCTTCGCGGACATCAGGGAACACCGGTTCACCTACCGCCGTCTCAACCACCAGAGGAGGTCTATCAGGTCGTTCCGCATGGTGGGCACCCCCTTGTGCAGAGGCATCGGATTGAACCTGCTACTGTATTACCCTATCGGAAGGGGTTTGCTCTTACTTGAGCAGAATGTGTGCCCAAAGTGCGGGAGGCGCCCGCTTCAACGGAGGGCAGGAAGGCTAACCCACTTTACGGCAAACGATTACCACCGTGATATCATCGGCCTGAGGCCCGGCAGCGAACGCGGCCACATCGTCAAAAATGCATTGCAAAAGCGCCGGGGCCGGAAGATTCCGGTTCGCTTCCAGGAAAGATATGAACCGCTGCTCGGTGTACTGAATTCCCGCCGGGTTGGACTGCTCGGTAACCCCATCGGTGTAGAGCACCAGGTGGTCTCCGGGCTCGAGGTGCACGCGACCCTCGAAATATTCCGTTCCGTCCGCCGCCCCGAGGAGCATACCTCCTTCGCCGAGGCGATCCACGAAGCGATCGCGCACAAGGAGGGCGGGGCACTGGCCGGCCGATGAGTAGGTTACCGTCCATTTTTGGCAGTCGAGGACGCCGTAGAAAAATGAGGCGAACTGCCCGTCACGGGCATTGTGGACGACAAATTCGTTGAGTTCGTTGTTTACCTCGGCCGGGCCCAGTCCGCTCTTGAGCACGGCGTTGCGAAAGACGGCGCGCAGAGAGGTCATCAGCATGGCGGCCGGTACGCCTTTGCCGCTCACGTCCCCGATGCACACGCCGGGGCGGGTATCGGGCAGGGAGAAGTAGTCGAAATAGTCGCCGCCCACTTCGAGTGAGTTCGTCATGCGGCCCACGATTTCCAACCCGACGTGTTGTGGGGCGTCCACGGGTAGAAGCGACAGTTGGATGTCACGTGCGAGCATGACTTCGCTTTTTAGTCGTTCTCGCTCAAGCGACGAAGCAAGCAGGTCGCAATTTTGCAGAACCCGGGCCGTCGGCTCGGCGAGCGCCTGCAGTAGCTGCGAATCATCCGTCGTGTACGCGGTATGCGAACGCTTTTTCCCGATCAGGGCGACGGCGATGATCGCGTCTTGCACGGGCAAGGGCAGGCACACCCCCAAGTCTTCCACATCGAGTATATCACGGGTTGCGCGGTCGGCGTGGCGGTGGGCCCACTCCGGGTCTACATATTCCACCATCAAAGGACGCCGGTAGCGTTCGAGGTAACGGGCGAGAAAGCAGCCACCAGAACACGTATCGGGCAAGTCGCCCGTATCCGCCGTCTTGCGCTCCACAACAAAGCGGCCGGCGTCCGCATCACGCCGATAAATCGCGATATATTGCGGCGACACGGTGGCCTCAAGGGTGGCACAAAAATGGGCCCACACCTCGGACCTGCGGGTGCAACCGCTCAAGCCTCGATTAAAGTCCATCAACGCGCTGGTATACCGCACGTCTTTGCGATAGAAGAGGCGATCCACGACACGTTGCAGTCCGTCACGGGCCGGGGCAAACATTAGGGCGAGCAGGAGCAGGGTCAGTGTGCCCCACACATATTCGTTCACCCCGAAGGCGTTCACCAGCAGTCCCGTCAGTACGCGCACAACGAGGTAATACACGGCCACGATGCCGCCAGTGAGAAATGCGTACACGATGCTCCGACGGACCACGCGGTTCAATTCAATGGCATTGTGCTTGACAATCGCGTACGCAAACGAAATGGGAACGAAACTCAGGCACAACACGGCAATGAAATCGAGGCTCAGCCCGGGCGGGTTCTGGTGCGCAGATACCTCGTTGCGCAGGAATACAACGACGATCAGCGGAACGAAACCGATAATCGTTCCCATCATCACCACACGCAGTTTTACTTTTTGGGCGGGTTCACAACGATGGTATCGGCGCATGAACACCACGAGGGCAAGCACCACGTACACAACGAAGTATGCCGTGGACACGAAGAGGATGGCCTTTTCGATGACCGCGGGAACGGGGAGAAACTCAAATCTTGCCGTGGCGAGGAGCCACCCGGCGGCGGCGATAATTAACGGTGCCGCATACACGCGTCCAATGTGGGAACGGGTTGCCGTAGTTTGGTGACGACGTCCGGGCGCGGCGGGGAAGCGCATAAAAAAGTGCAACAACACGGCGGGAAAAAGAAGGGTCAGACCGTCGTCGATCCATTCTTCGGCCAGCTGCAACACGGCGAAGGGCGGCGCAGGCCGGTGGGTCAGAAAGAAGGCCAACAGGGAACAGACGGATGCAAACAGCATTCCGATCGATCCGGGCCGACGCCCATACACCCAGACACCGATCAGCAAGAAAACGAATGCCAGCATGGTGCGCGCCGCATCGATCCGCGAAACGGGACTTTTTGGGGGCTGGAATTGAATCGGGATATCGAGAACCCGTTGCCCCCTGCGTACGGTGATCGTCCGCCGCTGCTGCTTGCGTTCGTGGAAGATCAGATAGCGGTAGTGAATACGATTGCGAATCGGATCCCCGTCCACGGCAAGAATTTCGTCCCCGGGCCGGATTCCCGCTTTTTTCGCGGGATCGCGCACCGACTGCACGCGCAACCCCCGGTAGTCGATGCCCGTGGTGGGCATCAAGAGAAACTCGTGGGCACCGGGGAATTCGAGAACGATGATCAGAAGCACAAAAACAGGCAGGAGCACGCGAAGCGTACGATCCCACGGCGTGGACAGGGAATGGAGTACGCGCGGACGAGTATTGGGCATGTTCCCTCCCGTGTGACCCGTTTGTGCCGACTTCGACCGCCGGATTGAGCGTGAATGCCGGCCGACCCGTTGTCAACGGATTTGTGTGCAAACGAGTGCTTGCGGCTTGCGTAACTCTATGGTACCTGATAGGGTTATCACGTCGTGGGGAGCGGAAGTATCGAGAGGAAATCAGAGCATGGCGAAGCGGCGGCGCGCAAAAAAGCATATCAAAGAAGACCAGCTCGTTACATGGACGGTCGAACTTTCCCGGTGGGCTCAGGAGCATTTTGTTCCGATCGTGGTAGGCGTGGGCGCGTTTGTTGTCGTGATCGGAGCGGTCATTTTCACGGCCAACAGTCGGCAGGACGCGGGAAAACAGGCGGAGCGCCAGTTGTCTTCGGCGATGTCGTTGCTCGACAGGGGCGACCTCAAGGCGGCGCAGACGACGCTGGCGCAGCTGGCGAACCGTGTTGGCGGTCGCTATGGCACAATTGCCACGTATTTCCAGGCCGAAGCAAACTACCGGCAGGCAAATTATAGCGACGCGATAAAGGGTTACAACGCATACCTCAAGGAAAGCTCGAAGTTCCCGATGTTTCGCTCGGCGGCTTTATTTGCCCGCGCGCTCTGCTATGAAGGTGCACAGGATTACGCGAAGGCCGCTTCCGCGATGGCCGATCTCGTCGGCGAGCTCGATCCGGCGGACCCCCGCTACGCCGACGCGGCATACCGGGCCGGCGAGTTTTTTGCAAAGACCGGTGACACAGCATCGGCCGAGAAGTATTATCGTCTCGCCGCCGGTACGACAAGTGGTCAGCTGGCCGAGCGCGCGCGCGTTGCCGCGGACCTGATCAAACGATAGTCCAGGTCAGCGGCGCTGTCCTTAGCCTTCGGTGGTAGTCGAGTGACCGGACCCCAAATATCCGACCGGAATTCATCACAGCCAACTGATCCCGAGCGCTGGTACGCTGCTCTGGGGTACTTGTTTTTTCTGTGTTTTCTCGCCCTCTGGAAAGGTCGGGAGAGCGGCTACGTACGATTCCACGCGCGCCAGGCGTTCCTTCTGTTTCTCTCCGAGTGTGTCGCGTTCGTTCTGATCGCGATCATCGACCGAACGATCGGACGGCTTCCATTCCTGGGCCTGCTGATTGTCGTCCTCACGCAAATCTTCGTTTATCTCACCGCGCTGTTTCTCTCGGTGATGGGCGTTGTCAAAGCGCTCTTCGGCGAGAGATGGGAAATGCCATTTTTTGGCCCGTATCGCGAAAAGGTTCCCATGTTATAACCCCGCCGGACGACGCGAAGGCGGGGCCGGAATGGGGTAGTATCGGTGCGCTGCTCTCGTACGCCCGGGAATGGCGCATAATGTATATTATGTTAACTACTGCGCCGTCACGGCGTGTCCGAGCGCATCTCCGCCGAGAGCGCCCGCGCCTGGCCCGCGGCGATCAGAGCTTCGGTAATCAACGTGCGGCCCGGTACCGTCGACGACTTCAGCATCCGATCGGCCCAGCACAGATTCTCGAGGAGTACGGCAAGACGTTGGGAATCGATCCCGGCGGTCTGTCGTACGTACTTTTCTACCTGGAACGGCCGCAATCGGGATTGCAGTCGAGCCCCGATCGCGCGCGCGCCACGCGTTCCGCTGGCGGCGACGAGGGCCACTTCGAGCAATTGCGCGGCGCGCCGCTGCAACATGGTCAGGAGAAATACGGGTTGTTCCCCTGCGTCGATGAGCCGCACGACGCCACGAACCACTCGATCCGGGGGCCTTTGCGCGAGCATATCGAGTATGGCGAACAAATTTCCCGTCCGGTACGAGCCGACGACCGCGCGAACGTGCTTCGGCGTAATTGTGCTCTGAGGGCCCGCGACCAGGATGAGCTTGTCCGCTTCGTTCGCGAGGTCAATGAGGCGCACGCCGACGCTTTCTACGAGCATTTCCAGGGCATCGTCGGTGATGGAACACTCAGCTCGCCGGAAACGGCCTCTCACGCGCTCTTTGGCCTCCCGATCGCTGAGCGGCGCACAATGGAAGCTTATGCCGCACGCGCGCGCGGCCGCATCCATATGTTTCCCCCGGGCGCCGCCAAGACGGTCCGCGTCCGATTCCACGACGAAAATGGTCCCCTCCGGTACCGCGGCGCACGCTTCGATCACCGCGTCTTTGCCAGAGAGGGCCAGTGCATCGAATCGTTTCAATAAGATGACACGGCGGTCAGCAAACAGCGGAAAGCTCTGAAGGCGGTCGTCGAGACGCGCACGATCGAAATCGTCGCCATAGAGCATGTCAAGATTGAATACCCGGTTCTTTTCCGGAAGCGCCGCGTGAATCAGCTCGCGGAGAAATTCCCTGCGCAGGTACTCCTCTGTGCCGTAGAGAAAGTATACACGCGCCAACTTTCCCTCGCGCACGGCATCAAACATTCTACGGTATGCGTCCAGCGTCTTCCCCACGACCTACCAGTCCTGCACCGTCATGTTGAGGATTCGATCGGTGATTAGCGAGATGGCCTGCGACTTCGCCATTTCAAACGTGTTCTCGCGCTGGATCGGCTCCAGAAAATACGGTGCCTCGCCCGTGATGCGCCGCTTTTCCCATATTGGTTTTCCCGTTCGCCGGTTGAAGAGCGATACGACGACGTGAATGCGAAGGCGATATTCCTGGGCATTCAAATTTTGGTCAAACGTAAACGGCCGGTTCTCAAACTGTACGATTCGGCCCTCGAGAATCGCGTCGGAATTGCCCTCGTCAACAACCCGCAGCGTGTTGTCGGCGATGAGGCTGTTGATAATTCCTTCGGTAACGGTAATTTCCAGGTCGGGCTCGGAGGTGTCGTTCGCGAAGAACGGAACGTACACGCTTTTGATGTCTTTTGCGGTGCGCGACGTGGTTCCGTAGTGGCTACATCCCCACAGCGACACCACGGCGGTGCACACCAGCAGGACGAATCTACGAACGAATACGTTCATCCTCGATGTCGAACGATTTCATGCGGTAGCGAAGCTTATCCCGTTTCATTTTCAAAAGCCTCGCTGTCTTGCTCTGGTTCCACCCGCTTTGTTTCGACGCTTTCAAAATGAGTTCTTTTTCCACGCTGGCAATAAGGCTCTCATAGTCCACTCCGTCCACGGGAAGCGGTTGCGTCAGAACGGAATCGATTTTTCTTCCGACCGACGATTCGTCCCGCTGTGCTCCCGAAAATGGCAACATCTTCGCGGTGATCTCATGCCCGCTCTCAAGAAGGACCACGCGCTCGATCACGTTTTTTAATTCGCGAATATTTCCAGGCCAGTGATAGCCCAACATCATCTCCTGCGCTTCCTCGTCGATCGAATCAAACTCTTTGTTGAATTTTGTGTTGAATGAGTTCACAAAATATTTCACAAATTTCAGCAGATCTTCGCGGCGCTCACGCAATGGCGCGATATACAATGGAACCACTTTCAATCGATAGAATAAATCGGCACGAAAACGTCCTTCATCGACTTCTTTTTGAAGATCTCGATTGGTTGCGGAAATTACGCGGACGCTGACGTGTATATCGCTGGTCCCTCCCAGACGGCGGAATTCCATGCGTTCGAGCACGCGCAACAGCTTCACCTGAATTGTTAAACTCATTTCACCGATCTCGTCCAGGAACAGGCTGCCACGATTGGCCAGCTCGAGCAGGCCCTGTTTTTGCTGTTTAGCATCGGTGAACGCGCCCCTCTCGTAGCCGAAGAGTTCGCTCTCCAACAGCTGCTCGGGGAGGCTCGCACAGTTGATATCCATAAACGGCTTCTCCGCGCGAACGCTGTACCGATGGATCAATCGCGCGATCATCTCTTTGCCGACCCCGCTCTCTCCCTCGATCAGCACGGTCGTCGTGTCGCTGCGCGCCACCTGCCGGACGATGTCGTACACGCGCGTCATCGCCGGGCTTTCGCCCATGATGTAATCAAACCCGACGCCCGGATCCATTTGCCTCTTCAGCTGAAGAACTTCGCGGTTTAGCCGCTCGCTCTCCAGTCCCTTGCGAATGACCATCAGGAGCTGATCCAGATTGATGGGTTTGCTGACGAAATCGAACGCACCGTTTTTCATTGCGCGTACCGCGGTCTCGATATCACCGAATGCGGTGATCATGACGACGCCAATTTCCGGGAAGATTTCCTTGATTTTGTGGAGAACATCAATGCCGTCCATATCGGGTAGCTTGAGGTCGAGGAGTACCAGGTCGGGCATCACCTGGCGCGCCTTTTCGATGGCCTCCGCTCCCGTTTTAGCGGTGACGGCTTCGTATCCCTCCTGGGTGAGGGTCTTTTCGAGGAAAAACCGAATTGTATCCTGGTCGTCAACTAACAGGATGACCGATCGGACTGGTGTCTCCATGTTGGGCCTGTTCGACGGGCAGATAGATGGTGAACGTCGAGCCGCGCCCGCTCTCGCTGTCGACGTAAATATAGCCGCCGTGGCGTTCGATAATACTATGCACGACGTACAATCCGAGTCCGGTTCCGTCCGCCTTGCGCGAAAAAAATGGCTCGAAGACCTGTTTCTTGTCTTCATCTGTCAGCCCGGGACCGTCATCATGAATCTTGATGATAACAAAATCCTGCACCACGTCAAATACAACGTCGCTGGTGTCTTCGGGCACCTCCACCGCTAACGACACATGGCCGCCACGCGGCACGGCCTCAATCGCATTTTTGAGAAGATTGATAAGTACCTGTGTTATTCGATCGGAATCGGCGCGCACGCGGGGGGCGTCGTCGGGGACGTCAATCGTAAGTGTGACGCTCTTCGACGAAGCGAGGTCTTCCACGCTTCGTACACAATTCTCCATCAGATTCGCCAGGTCGATACGCACGTATATCAGGTCGCTGATTCGCACCACATTCATCAGATCGGCGATCAACCGGTCTATGCGGTTTACCTCTTCGAGGATAAATTTCACATTCTCCTTCTGTTCATCGTCAACGCGCCCCGAGCGCTGGAGATACTGGATTCCCGCGGCGATGCCCGTCAACGGATTTCGGATTTCATGCGCAATGCTCGACGAGAGGCGTCCAAGAGCAGCCAGTTTGTCGAGATGAACAATTTGCTCTTCCATGCGTTTGAGACTCGATATATCGTCGAATACTGTAAGCGCACCCTCTATTTCGCGATGCTCGCTGCGCAGGAAGGACGTGTTGATGACGATCGGAGCCCGATGGCCGTCGCTTCGCACGAGTAATGCTTCCTGTTGCACGCTGCGACCGCGCGCCAGCGCCTCGTCTACCGGACTGTCCCCTCCTCCCGATCGCGCCCGGCGGATAATTTCCGATACCGATCGGCCGCGTAAATCATTCGCCGGATACCCGGAAATTTCGGCCGCCCTCTCATTCGCGTACAAAATGGTTCCCGAGGTGTCCGTCGTAACAAGCCCATTCATCATACTGTTGATCACGTTGTCACGGAAGGCTTCCTCCTGACGAAGGTCTGAAAAAAGACGATTGTTTTCCAGCATGGTACTGAGCTGTACCGCAAGTGTTTCGACGCTCACCTGATCCACCCGGCTTAGCGCGCTTGCCTTGAATCCATCGGTTACCCCCACGAGGCCGAGGAGGGGAACCCGTCCGCACGCCGGGCAGGAATAGTTGCCTTCGATACACGTCGTTTCGCGCTCCACCTGGTTCATATGCAGAATGCAGTTCTCTCGCTTGTCGCAATCCTGTGTGGCACCACTCTTTACGAGGGGCACGACTACATAAGAAGTCATTGTGCTCCCCGTGAACAGGGGGTTCCCGTTGATTTTTCCCATCGGATGCATCAACGGATCGCGAATGAGCAAGGAATGTTGCATCTGCGCGGATTTGCGGATCAGTCCGTCGATCGAGGAGAGCGCCACCTCGTGGCGGTCAATCTCCTGCCCGCCGACGGCATCGCGAAATGTGTAGAAATTGAATATCTCATCGTCGTGGCGCAGAATCGCAATGAACATTTCGCGATATTCGAGACCCTTACTGAGAAAATTGATGACCGCATCGACGACTTTGGCTTCATCGATCGACGACACGATCGTCAGCCCGATTTCCTTGATACTGAGCAACTGGATATTTTTTTCGACGAGTTGGAAATTCTTTCGTTCCAGCTCGGTGGCCAATTCCTTAAAGGCCTTGTAGATCGTTCGGTCTATGTCGGACGGGTTGATCCGCGTGATGTCTCCGATGGACTCGCCGTGGATGCGCTGTACGCCGTCGAGGATTTCTTGATAGCGATCCCCTACGTGGCGGGACTCTATGTAGAGATGAATTACAGCGAGGGCGGCGCCGATGGGGATGAATGCATACCACGGTAATGCTCGCGCAAGGGCTGCGTAGAGCACAGCGTAGAGAACGACGTTCAGGACAATTCGGCGTCTGGGTATATGTGATAGAGAGGCCATCGTTCGTCGTGCTGTGGAACGGCGCATCGCGAGACGCGCGCCGCCCCTGCCGCGGTCTGGATAACCCCACCCCGCCGGTACATGGTGAATTTTATTCACCCTACAGGCAAATAAGCCGTGCGTGAAGATCCAGCCTGCGCAGACTATCCCCCACTTCTTCTTTATACACGGGATTCATCAAAAACACGACGTCCGGCTTCACTCTACGGAGTTCTTCCGGCGCCACGATCTCATGGCCCGTACCGGATACGAACCGGTGCTGCTTGGCAGGGCTCACGTCTACCGCACATTGGATCGCAGACGACTCCTCGACCAAATTGAGAAACGTGATGCCCTTCGAACCTGCACCCCACACGACAGCGGTCTCGCTCTCACGGGCGATGCGTGAGAGCTCGCCGTTCCAACGGACCAGCGTATCTGTATAGCGGGATCGAAAGTCTGCCACGTCTGGACCCTGTCCGGCAAAATCGGGGCCCGTTTCGACCGATTCACCGGACCAACCCGTAACCGCGTGGACACCCAGGTATTGACCCTCGAACTCTTCGCGGATTTCCTCGACGCGATATCCAGCCCGCGCAAACGCGCGCGCAATCGATACGGGGCCGTAATACAACGGATGCTCGTAAATCACGTCCCAGACGAACGCGTTGCGCACGGTGTAGAGTCCATTGGGAACTTCAAAAAATACCGGCACATCCGCCCGCCCGAGTCCACGGGCGATGCGGTCGAGAAACGGCGCCGGTTCAAGAATGTGCTCGAGTACCTGCCGGCAAACCAGAAGATCGCCCCCGTGGATGGCCTGATTTTCGTCGTAATAACGGGGAACGATTTGCACCGCATCGTCAGGACCACCCGCGGGGCCCTCGTAGCTCGGATCAAAGCCCAGGCCGCGCGTATGTCCCCCGCGGCAAAGCAGCCGCAGGAAGTCCCCTTTTCCACAGCCTACTTCCACCACAAGGGCACCGTCGAGCGCGTAGCGCGCACGCAGCCGGTTGGCGAGGTTCTCCGCGTACGCTACAAAACGCTTCGAATAGTGCAGGCAATTGTCGTATTGCACGGTGTAGTCGATGCGTGAGGGATCGAACCGGAGATTATAGATGAGCGTGCATTCCGGACAGACGGCGAGCTCTATCGGAGCACGGGGACTCGTGCGCGCATCGTCTTCGGTATCCCACAGCACGTTGCACAGAACGGGAAGCACGGGAAGCACAAGAAACGGATCCGGCGCCGGCGCACCGCACAACGGGCAGCGTTGGATGGAACGCGTGCTTTCCCGCATCATCATAGCGCGATCAATTCCGGATCGAGTCCCATGCTGCCGAGCTGTGCGCCGATTTCATCGGTGTAAATACGGTTCATGACGATAACCGCCGAGGGGCGCGTCTCCCGCAACGATTCGGGCGATGATATGCTTCTGCCAATTCCGGGAATGAATTTGCCATGCCGATGAGGGTTGATGTCAACAATGGTTTCAATTTCGCGGTTCAACCCCAGAGTAGTGAGAAACGCAACACATTTCGACCCCGATCCCCAGATCACCGGTCGCCGCCCGTTGTCCGCAAGTGTCGCAATACGTTCTCTCCACCGATCGTGGTACGCAGCGATTCCGGACGCAAAGGCGTTGACGAGCGATTCCATTTGCGCCGGACTTTCCTCCAGTGGTTGCGGCCCACGGGCAGCGCCTCCATTTGCCGGCGACGGCACTCCCTCCACGATCAGATACTGTTCGTCGTACTCGAGCGCCACGCGAGTGACGTCAAAACCCGTCGCGCGGAACAGGCGCGCGCACGACCCCGGTGCGTAATAGCTGCAATGTTCGTAGTATATGTCTTCAAAGGCAAGGTCGCGAATGACCCGCCCGGCGTCCGGAATTTCAAAAACCAGAGCAGTTCCGGAACGCGAGCCCACCGACCTTCGAATCGTATCGAGAAAATCGTGGGTGGGCTGAATGTGCTCGAGCGTGTGACGACACATGATGAGATCACCCACATAGTCGCTGTATTTTTCCGAGTAGTAATCCGCGATTACGGTAATTTGACTACGAATCGGATCGGGGATCCGCTCTTTCACACAGGTCGGGTCGATGCCAACCCCTTCGTTTCCCCCCAGTTCACACACCAGCGCAAGAAAATCCGCTTTCCCACACCCGATCTCAACCACGCGCTTACCCCGAAGAGAATAGCGCTCAATCAAATCTTCGGCCAGATTGCGGGCAAATTGGTTGAACGTGGCCGAAAAACTCTGCTGATCTTCGTAGCGCGCGGAGTAGGCCGAATACCGTGGATCGAAAACAACATTTGTAACAAAACCGCAGTGGTCGCAAAAGCCCAGACGAATGTCGTCTCGTGGAAAATCGAGGGACTCCCTTTCGGAACCAACCATCAGGCAACTGTGGACCGGAATCCCACTGACCTCGTAAAACACCGCGAGGCCCCGATGGCCACAGCTCGGACACGTGTCTTGGACGGGCATCAATAATCTCCTCGGTCAAACGACATGCGGTTCCGGTATGGGAATGATGAAGCGATCACCGCCGTCCCGGTATTCCTGCTGCTGCGCGAGAATCTCCGTGGCAAAGTTCCACGCCAGAAGCAGCACGTAGTCGGGCCGATCTTCCAGAAGTTTAGATGGCGGAAGAATTGGCAATTGATTCCCACTGAAATACTTTCCTTGCTTGTAGGGATTCAAATCGACGATGTAATCCAGGTCGTCTTTCGTGATGTCGCAATAATGCATCAGCGTATTCGCTTTCGCCGCCGCAGCGTACCCGGCGATTCGCTTCCCCTCGCCACGCAACCGGTCGAGAATCTCCCGTACACCTGCGCGCACTGCTTTTACCCGCGACGCAAACTGGTCATAGAGTGCCATTCCGCTGACGCCTTCCGATTGCTCCCGAGCGAGCGCGTCACGTACGCTTGTATCCACATCCTCGCTCTTCCCTACGTAGAGGCGCAGGGAGCCCCCGTGTATTTCCAGGTGACGAATTCGGTTGAGGGAGAGCCCGTGGCGACGGAACAGGCCGTCGAGAGCCGTGACCGAGAAATAACACAGATGCTGATGATAAATCGTGTCAAACTCGGTCTTTGCCAGCAGATCCAGAAGGTACGGACATTCTATAACGGCCACACCGTCCGCCTTGAGTAGCGCCTTTATGCCACCGACAAACCCGTTGAGATCTCGCACGTGCGCGAGTACGTTGTTGGCGATGATCACATCGGCGGATTTCCCCTGTTCGGAAAGTTCCTTCGCGAGATCCTTTGTAAAAAATGTGCACATCGTCGGGATCCCTTGCGCCACCGCTTTTTCTACCGGCGGCGCGGCGGGGTCGATACCAAGAACGGGAATCCCGGCTTCCTTGAAATTGCGCAGCATGTACCCGTCATTGCTCGCCAGTTCGATTACAAGGCTGTCCGGACCCAGGTGCCGGTCTGCGATAAGTTCCAGCGCATTGTTCCGTGAATGGTCGAGCAAGTGCTGGGACACCGATGAGAAATATGGGTAGTCGCTGCCAAAGAGCATGGATGGCTCCACGCTCACATCGATCTGTACAAGGGTGCAGGACGCGCAGTACACGAGGTTGAGCGGAGCGTGGATTTCGTCCTCCCCGACACGTTCGGGCGGAACCAGGCGATCCGACAGCGCCGTATCGCCGAATGACAGAATGGTGCGCAGATCCGATCCGCCGCAGGATCGGCAACGAGTAGTGGTTTCGTACACGGATTCCCCTTCGGTTAGCGCGGCGACGCCGCGCCCTGCCAGCGGAGCGCGGGATCTACCACGCCTTCTTCGATTAACGAACGAATGTGATCGATCCGTTTATACTTTTTGCCTTCGAACTCTTCGAGCGTGAGACCAATCCCCCGGTATGCTTCATAGAGTTCCTGTGCCCCCTTGCGCGTATCCCACACGGGTTCAAACGAGGGCAACGTCTGTTGAATCAAATCGCACGACACGCGGTAGCAGCGCTTGTCGGGCCCGCCATCGGCGGCGTACTCGATGCGACACCCCGGCACCGTTTCTTCGACAATATCCGCAATTTCGCGAATCCGGTAGTTCTCGCTGGTACGCCCTACATTGAACGCGCGGTTGTGTACCGACTCCACCGGCGCTTCCAGAGCCGCCACGAACGCGCGCGATATATCTCCGATGTGCACGATCGGGCGCCAGGGGCTGCCATCGCTCTTAATATACACTTTACCCGTCGTATACGCCCAGGCGACCAGGTTGTTGAGCACAAGGTCAAAGCGGAGCCGAGGGGATACGCCATATGCCGTCGCGTTGCGCAAAAACGTCGGGTGGAAATTGTCATCCGCAAGCTTCGATACGTCGCGTTCGACAAACACTTTAGATTCACCATAGGGCGTAACCGGGTTGCAGGCGCCTGTCTCGTCGATCATGTTATCGCCCGCGGCACCGTAATTGCTGCACGATGACGAAAAAATGAAACGCTCTACCCCGGCGTCTTTCGCCAGCTCGGCCAGCCGCACGGACGCGCGGTGATTGATGTCGAAAGTAAGCTCAGGATTCAAGTCGCCCAGAGGATCGTTCGATAGCCCCGCGAGGTGAAGCACGGCGTCGAATCCTTCCACGTCATCGCGCGTTACATCACGTATATCCTTGATGATTTCGGGTATCGCAACCGGGTCGGCCCCGAACGTGCAACGACGGAACAAATCGCTGTCGTAACCAGTTACCTGGTGGCCCGCCTCGGTCAGCATCGGCGTGAGAACCGTACCGATATATCCCTTGTGGCCTGTCAGTAATACCTTCATGAACTAACTCCAGATTTTCCAGGGTGGCGAGCCGCCCTGCCACAGCGACTCCAGTAGTTTGCGGTCTCTCAGCGTGTCCATACACTGCCAGAACGACTCGTGAACGTACGCATGCAACTGACCGTCGGCCGCGAGTCGTTCAAGCGGTTCTTTCTCCCACTGTGTATCGTCGCCTTCGATGTAATCGAACACTTCGGGTTCGAGCACGAAGAACGCGCCGTTGATCAAACCCTCGGAGGTTTGCGGTTTTTCCGAGAACTCCACGATCCGGCTGCCGTCGAGTTCAATATGTCCGAAGCGCGCGGGCGGATGCACGGCGGTCATCGTCGCAAGCTTGCCGTGCGCACGGTGAAATGCGAGGAGGCGATCGAGGTCCACATCCGATACGCCGTCGCCCCACGTGAGCATGAACGTTTCCTTGCCGATATACGGTGCGAGGCGCTTGATCCGCCCGCCGGTGGCCGTCATGTACCCGGTGTCGATCAACTCAACTGACCAGTCGGGAATATCGCCATCGTGAACACTTACGTTTCGATCATGAAACGACACCGTGATGTTCGAGTTGAGCGAGCAGTAATCTACCATGTACTTCTTGATGATTTCACCCTTGTACCCGAGCGCAATGGCAAATTCCTTATGCCCGAAATGGGAATAATGTTTCATGATATGCCAAAGTATGGGGCGCCCGCCGATTTCGACCATCGGCTTGGGCTTGACTTCTGTTTCTTCGGCAAGTCGGGTTCCCATTCCGCCGGCCAGGATGGCTACTTTCATTGTTACAAACTCCTCACTTCGTGCGGACCAGGGGGCGCGGCGACACCGAAGCGTTGGTGTTCGGTGTCCAGGGCCAGGCGCCGTATGATCCGTTCGGCGATTTTTTCGGTGATCCGATTCCAATCGAATTCGCGCGCCACGCTTTGACGCGCCGCTACACGGTCGTCTTCCCGTTGCAGCGGGTCGAGCGCCATGCTAACACTCTGCGCCCAGGCCGACCGATCGTCGGCCACGATCGCGACACCACGAAAATCGATCAGCGAGCGAATCGGAGCACACACGACGGGCGTTCCACTAGCGAGAAACTCATGCAGCTTCAACGGATAGATGTACTTTGTATAGTCGTTGACCCGGTACGGCATTAGCCCGGCGTCGAGATGCTGCATGAATGCGGGAACCGCATGCGCCGGTTGTGCGCCGATGACGTACACATTTGCGCGCGATGCGAGTTGGCGCATCGCGCCAGCGTCGTCTCCCAGATATCCGACAGGGCCAACGAGCACGAGCGACACGTCGGGGAGTTCTTCGGCGAGCCTGCCCAGCACGTCCCAATCGATCTGGGTTTTCATGCGTCCCACGTACCCCACGCGCGGGTGGGGGATGGATCGCAGCTCCCTGGGTTCGGGGCACGGATCGGCAAACCGTTCATAATCTACGCCATTTGTTACGAACATGGTGTTCGGATTGATCCTTCCCTTTTTTTCCATCAGCCCCGGCGAATGGATGAACACGTCATCGGCTCGCTCGATCATATCCCTTTCCAGGGCCGGAATTGGATGCTCGACTGCGGAAAAGGAATACTCATCGGCAATGTGATAACAGGTCGCGTCCGGCTTCAACCGGTCGACCCACTGTATATGCTCGGGACGCCATGTGTACAACACGGTTTTTGTACACCCCAGGCGATTCACATGACGGGCGGCGCGATCGATCCGCGCGTTTCGCAGCCGGTCCGCCAGCCACGATGGTTGGTACACCCGTGGGTGCAATCTGCTCTGGCGTTCCACGTGAAGATTCGCAGGTGGCGATGCGGGGTCGCGCAGGCCAATCACACGGTTTTCCCGCCTCGGCCACAGCCGACGCCATTCCTCCGCGGGGTTCACCCAGATAACGTGGAACCAGCGCGCAAGCCGTGTGAGAATCTGCTGTCGCGACAGCCACATCCCTCCCCACGGCTCGGGTACCGTCGCCACAACCGCGACGTTCGCATACGCTGGGTCCGAGCGGGATGGATTATCGCTCATGATTCGTCTCCCCGTGGACCGGTCGGCCCGTAATGCGGCGTTTCCACGGTCTCAGCAAATACCGGACCGCAAAATCGATGTCTTCCCATAGCCCATCCCGGTTCGTAATCCCCCATCGTACCAGCGCGCACCCGCAACGCCATCTTTGCCCGGGCGCCATGCGCGCGCCGCGTATTGCGGCGGCAAACCCGATCCACTCGCGCGTATAGGGAAATCCCGGTCGGCCCCCGGCCGAAGGAGAAAACCATGCCCCGCGTTTCTGTCGGGAGGGATATCGTACCACCGAGCGCTCGCCGTGCTGGCGATGCAGGAGAAAGGGCTCGTCGATTTCCACGAACCGTCCCGCGAGGCCAAGTTGAGCCAGCAACACGCGGTCGCAGTCGGCATAGGTATCGAGTAGCCCCGTCGCGATGAGCGTCTCCCGCCGCATCACGCCGAAAACCGCCTCGCAAAGATAATGGAGACGGATGAGCTGCCGGAATCGCTCCACCGGATCATCCGAGTCTGCGCGCAGTCCCGTCGAGCGCACCGCGATGGATTCTCCGGCAAAATCAATGTCACGGACGGTGGTGTAGGCAAGCACCACGTCCGGCCTCGCGTCGAGCATTTTCACACAGCGCTCGAGAAACGGCGGTGCGATCGTGTCATCGTGCGCCATCCATTTGAAATACTCGCCACGCGCGAGCGTGGCCACCGCGTTGTAGTTCGCCGTGGCACCGCGGTTCGCCGGATTGCGTACGTAGCGCACGCGCTCGTCGCGCGCGGACCACGTGCGACAGATTTCCTCGGTGTGATCGGTGGAAGCGTTGTCGGAAATGATCAGTTCGATCGAATCCATCGTCTGGCCAAGAACGGAGCGTATCGCCTCGTCGAGGAAATTCTCACCATTGTAAACGGGCAAACCCACGCTCACACGGGGAATGGGTGCCGGACCAACCAGTGTGGACATCAAACGCGTTGCCTCCACGGAAATCTACTGCTCGCACAACGACCGGGACACGGCAAGAATGCTTCGTAATCCCGCGGGGGTCAACCCCCTGCGAAATCACCCCGCATGAACGAAACCGCTCACCCGAAGGCGCGCGGTTTCCCCAACGATGGGCTATTGCGTATAGTGTGCGCGTCGTTCAGCAGGCTCCCTTACCAGAAATCACGACGCCGAATGTGCGGGCGAGAATCGCGATATCCGTCGCGGCTGTGGGACGTTTGATGTACTGCAGGTCATATCCGAGTTTCTGACGCAGCCCATCAACCGAATTGGTGTACCCCAGCTCGACCTGCGCGAGACCCGTAATCCCCGGCTTGACGCGAAGTCGTTCGCGGAACGCCGGAATATCGTGCTCGATCTGCGCCATGAAGTACGCCCGCTCGGGGCGTGGACCGACGACGCTCATATCGCCGAGCAACACGTTGAAAAACTGTGGAATCTCGTCGATCCGCGTGCGGCGCAGAAAACGCCCCACCGGGGTGATGCGCGCGTCATTTTTGCGCGCCCACACGGGCACGCCTTTTTCCGCGTTGGCGACCATCGTGCGAAACTTGAAGATCACGAACGGGCGTCCGGGCTTGACGACCACCCGGCGATCCCGCGTGCGCCGGTCGGCCGCCGCAAATACCTCTCCACACCGCCGCAACGAACGCCGGCGATCGATACCGACGCGTTCCTGGCGAAACAATACCGGTCCGGGCGATGTAAGCTTTACCGCAATTGCCGCAAGAGCCATGACCGGGGCAAGCAGCACGATACCGATGCAGCTGATCGCGATATCGAGCGCGCGTTTGCCCACATCGGCCGACGTCATCGACGGCAACACGCCCCTGCGTGCTGCCCACGAACGAAACCGGCGACCAAACGTTCTTGCACGTTGCTGCGGCGGCGCTACCCATGCGTACGTCCGCGGGATGCGGTAGGCGAAATGGGTCAATGTACCCTTCTCTTTCCTGTGTTCCGATGATGTTAGTGGCTTAAAACAAATCCGTTCCGCGTGCAGACCCCTCGCGGCAAGCGGCATAATGCAACCGCGGTGCCAACACGTGCGCACGCTTCACGATTTAAGAGGCGCTACCCGTCGCGAGCGCAAGATATTGACATTATGATAGTTACAAAATCCATCGCAGGATGGATATTCGGAGCACGCGATCCGTTCCCTCTGCGGTCGGGACGCAGTTGCGTCACATCGCGCAGGCGGAGATCAAAAGATTAGGTAAGTATTGGCCTGTGCGTTAGTTACAACGATAGCGCCCGTACTCCAGGGGTGCGCGTTTTTCCGCAGGAGGACTTGATCGCCGGGGGCGCCGGCGGTGGGTGTGTGGGGGGGAAGAGAAAACAGCGTCTAGCGGGCCCGTTGTGCGATTACGCCGAAACGACCAAATGCGTGGTAGCGCGCGGCAAGCGCTTCGGCGTCCGCCCGGCGGGCGAATCGACCCACGACGACGCGAAATCCGCCGGATTCGCGTTCGTCGATCTCGCACGGCACTCCGGCCCGTTCCAGCGTCATACGCCGGTCTTCCGCGACAGCACGGGAGTTGTACGAGCCCGCGAACACGATCCACACGAGTCCGGTGCCAATGGCCCCGGCTTTCGGCGATTTTGCGGATTTGGGGTGCCGGTTGGGTTGAGACGGGAACTGTTCGGGAGCGGTATCATTAACGGGCCGCCGCGTGGGAATAATCGCGGCCCCGGCCATGGCGCCACGTCGCGGTGTGTACACAATCGAAAACGTGTGACTGGCGCCGAAAAAATCCCGTGACGTGTAGGCATAGTCGAGATGCATCGCGCCAAACGTAAACCCGAGCCCCCCCCGCAATCCACCCCGTGACGGCGACGGGCCGAGCATATCGGGTGACGCAACGCGGATCGCCACCGCGTGGAGCGGCTGGTATTCTACTCCGGCGAGTACGCGGTGTACGCCGGCCTGGTTCGCGGACAGGTCTACGCCCGCCGCCATACTCCCCAGCCCCAGGTTGACGCGACGCGCGATGCCGACCAGATAGCGCGAATCTACAGGCACGTCGCGATCGCTGAACCGAACCGATCCCGCCACGTCGCCGGCAGACGCATGAATTACATACCCGGACGACTTCCAGACGGCTCCGGCACCCAGGGTTACACCCGTGCCGTTGTCGGACACGAGGTGCTCGCGAATATACCGGCTTGATACCGACACGGCGAGGCGACCGAAACGCCACGCCGCCGATCCGGTGAGCCCCAAATCGTACGCGGCCGATTGGTCCACCACCTCGAGGTTCGCGTTGTAGCCCTGGATCGAACCGCTATAGAGCATCTGGATACCCGTCGAGAGGCTCAGCCTCCCCCGGCCGGGACGGAACGCGCCGCTGGCAGCAACGAGGCGGAGATCGTCGAGCCAATTGGCTGTAGAAATGAAATACTGGGAAGTAGAACGCAGATCGCTCAGAAAAGCGGGGTTCGAAAACGCGAGCGAAGCGTCCGGCGCGGTACCCGCCACTCCAATCGGTGACGTCATCAAGCGTGCTCCGACGGGAATCCCGAGGAACGGTGCGCCATATGTACCGACACCTGAAGAACTGCCTGCGGCTGCAGCGGGCGCTTCTGGCGCCAGCAGTACGAGTGCGAGTGCTGTCGCGCGAATATACCGTGTCCCGAAATCCATCATCCCCGCACCTCTGCCCGGGAGCTGTTGTGTGTTGAATCGGCGCGTTGAAATGCAAATTAGGGGCCAGCGGGAAATCTGGCAAGGAAAACTATTGCCCCGGGTGGGGAAATTCGGAGAAGAAGGTCGCGCGCCATAACTGGCGTATTTATATTTAGTTACGGACGCAGGGCGGAGACGCTCCGCGTGCCACTGCCGGCTCGCTCGTCGAGATCGTTGACAACGAAAACGCGGTAGAAATACGCAGTGGAATCTGCAACGCCCGAGTCCGTAAACGTGTTGGTCAGGGCCTTCGGCACGCTCCCGGCAAGAACCGCGGAGTTGAGTTCCACGGGCAGCGCTGTGTTCCGGTACACCTCGTAACGCGCGAAGTGGGTGTCGTCGGAGCGCGTCCAGCGCAGCGTCACACTCGTCGCCGTGGAATCCGACACCGGGTAGAGGAAAACGGGGACCGGTGGGTCCGACATATAGAGCGTCGTGGAAAAATCGCGTTCGGCGCTCTCGTTACCCGCTTCGTCGTGAAACACTGCGCTCAATCGCATGCTGCGCTGGCGAAAGGACGTCGCAAAAGTGTAGTCAAGTTCGTACACTCCATCCCCGGCAATCGCATCTCCGAGGCGGCCGTCGTCATGTACCTGTACCGGCGTCGCGCCCTGCCCCTCGATGAACACGTCGACGATTCCGTTGCGCTCGTTGCCCGCCGTGTTGACATGAATATGAATCGTCGAACCGGGAGAGAGCGTGTCGGCGAGCAGACACCCGGACGAACAGGTAACCGACAGAGAGGAAATATCGGCGAACGTGTCGAGAACGATGTCGTCTGATACGACGGCCGTTTGATTTCCCGACGCGTCGATAAATTGTGCGTACACTCGTTTCACGCCATCCGTCGGCGCAAGCGTGAATGGAAACGATCCCGCATAGCTGCGCCAGGGCACACCGGCCATTAATGAATCGCTCGAGACGCGTACATCTCGCGTGGAACCAGGAGCAGTGAACGACAGCAACACATTCCGCGCTGAGGTAACTGCCGCGCCTGCTTCAATGAACACAGCGTATGTCGCAACCTGTATGCTCGCCGGAGGGGACGGGCTACCCGACACCCCATCGGCATCGACGCCCGATACTCGATACGTATAGGTAACGCCGTCACGCACCGTAGTATCCACCCAGGGCGGCTGCGCGACACGCGCCACTTCGGCAAACGCGGCGCCGTCCTCGCTCCGTGTCACGGCAAATTCCGAATACGCGAACACAGCGTCGAACGACCAGTTTACCGTCACCCTGCCCGGCGCCACGAGGAGCGTCACGTCCGACGGCACGGGGATTGGTCCCGCGGGGGCCGTCAACTCGGGGGGGGTGTCCTGGCAGGCCGACAGTAGCGTCGTCAACATCACAGAGGCAAAGATCAGATAAAGAAGGTGTTTTTTCATCAGAATTTCACCCGAATTCCCTGATATACGGTGCTGCCGCGAACCGAAGTATCCACCGCGAATCGACCGGGCATCCGGTCGGAAGAGGATGACCCGGCGGCATCGATTACATTGAGTAGCCACACCCCACCCGATACCCCCGCCCACCCCAGGAATTGCCTGCGGAGCGATTCGCGGCCGTCCCACATCCGGCGGGCCGTCGCCCCCAGTCTATCCCGATCCGCGGCGGTTGTCGCGTTGCGAAAATCTGCGAGCGCGTTATCGTAGTCGGCTGCACGGAGCCGATACAGCAGCCACCGGTCAATCGTAAAGAGCGCGGTCGTGGTAAACGCAGTCTGAAAAAAAAATCCGCGCGGAATGTGTCCGCGATAGTATTGCCCGCTGCCGGGCCACAGAGCAGATTGCGCCACGGCACGCACACCCGACTTGCGCGGAGTCCGCAGCAGATATGTTCCATCTTCCTGTCGGGTCGAAGCCGGAGGCAATGCACGATAAAACGTCTCGATCACGTTTCCAAGATACATCCAGCCCGACAATGCGGACAACGCATAGAAACGATCTCGATACAAATCCGACTTATGCGCCTCGAGGTGGAAGCGCGTCAGTGCATCCGCCTGTGACGCCGTTCCGAACGCGTCCAGTGCCGCTTGTCCCCTGGCATCCCGTCGATCTTTCGCGTCTTCCCATGCGTTCCACGCCTGGTAGGTTTCCAGCCCGGTAAACGCGGTATTTACAAACGCCATAAACGCCTCGCCAACGTATCCCTGCGCGCTCAATCCCCACCCCGGAACAAATATCGCGCGGCCAACATATCCGAGTCGCCGGCCTGAGAATCGTGCGCGGCCATCGGAGCCCACATGCAATGCCAGCGTTCGCCTTTCGTATCCCGCACTCTCGATGGATACCCGCCACGTGCGCCCCACCCGCAAGTCACACCACGATGTGGGTGCGTGCGCCGAACGATACGTTCCGTTGTATAGCGTGATCGTAGCCGACGCCGGGATCGTATTCATTTTTACGCACTCGCTTTGTGCAGACAGTGCCGCCGTGGGGAACAACCACGCAGTCAACACCAATGTCGCACAACACAAATTCAATCGAAAAAGAAACATAATGTTACAGGGTTAGTTTGCCGCCGGCTGTTGCAATTGCTCCATTTCCCGTCGCGCTAGTTTCGCATACCGCGATTCCGGGTACATCTCAATACATTTTTCAAGCACGCGGCGTGCCTGACCGGGGTTATCCAGCACGTCGCTGTATATTGCGGCACTGCGAATCAACGCTCCGGCCGCATCAGCGGGCTTCCAACGGGCTCCGCGGGATTCGAGAAGGGATGCAATCGCGTCCGCCTTGCCGGCGCTCAGATACGTTTCGATCATCATGTCGGTAAAATCCGACGCAGGAATAGAGCGATTTCCCCCACGTTCGATTCGGGTCAGGTAGTACTCCCGCGCACTCTTCAGGCTCTGAAGCGCCAGGTCATGATGGCCGGTACGTGCGTAATGTTGCGTAATTATCAGTGGTGCTTCCATTGCCGCCTCGGTGTCGGGATACAAGCCCATGATGCGCCGGAGCACCACCACCGCCTCATCCCACCGGTTCGCTTTTTCGACATGGCGCGCACGCGCGAGCATCGCCCGCGCACGAATGCTTTCGTCGACCGACTTGTCTGCCTCGAGCGCAACGAGCCGCGCAACACCCTGGTCGGGCTGGCCCCCATGGAGTTCCAGGACGGCAATGTCGAATCTCGCCGCCGCCGCGGTTCGCGACCCATCGTAATCATGCGAAATTGCGGTAAGCAGTTTACGCGCACGAGCGGTATCTTTCGTTCCCCATGCCAACACCTCGGCCCGGATCAGTTCGAGTTCTCCCCGCATCGGTGCGACGTATTGACTGGGCAGCACTTCGCGGATTGTCTTGAGCGTTCCGGTCCAGTTTTTCCCCATCATCTGCAGATTCATGCGCGCTATCGCGGCCGAAGCCGTTACGGCACTGTCCGGCCAGGTTCGCGCCACGCGATCGTAAATGGTTTCGGCCCGCTGCGCCACCCTCTTGAATTGGGCCCGGTTTCTGGTTTCGAGGTACTGCTGAGCCAGTACGAGCGGTACATTGAGGTAGACGTCTGCGAGCGGACGGGACGGCGTCCACAGAGAATTGTCCGTCTCGATCCGGGAAATTATACGCTCCGCCGAGACGGCGAGTGAATCGGTATCTCCGGCGAGATAAAGAGATCGCACACGGCTCATGCGCAGATCGAGGTCAGCGGGCGTGGAACGCGCGGAATTGGCGGCGCGCCGATACATTTCGCCTGCGTCGTGATATCGTTTTTGAAGAAAATAGAGCGTGGCCAGCGCTACACGCGATACCGATTGGATCTTTTTCATATCGCGTACCGTTTGCGGGGACCAATCCGCGGGCACTCCACCGGCCGGACGATCGCTGTCGACGATTTGTTGGAACGCTGCAATCGCACTGGCCAGGTCGCTGCTCGATCCCCGTAAGAACGCCAGGTTAATCCTCCGTTCCAGAAGCTGGGCACGCCAAAGTAATTTTTCCCGACCGTATCGCGCACGTATTCCGTCATGCGAACGGCATCCTCCAGCGACAAGCGCAACGGCGCAGACCGCGAAAACCAATCGTACTTTCACCACCCCACCTGCTTTCTGCCAACGGCCAGACCAGCGATCGACGTAAACAAAACAAACGCACTGATCGCCTCGACGACCACCCCTGCGAGCATGATGTATATGACCAATTCCGGAGAAAACTTGAGTACAATACGATCCGCGTGCTCGAGCAAAAGAGTCCCCGGCAGATTGATCAACGCGACCACAGCGAGCAGAATCAACGTCGGACCGGGGTATGTTGAGAACCACCGCAGTGACTGCCGCAGCGCGCCGGTGGCCGATTGTGCGGACAATGCGATCGCCACCGGGCTGTACACAAAAAGCGCCTGTCCGACGATACCCAGAACAACACCCATCGCCCGAATACCCGCCGACGCGGCTCCCTCTCCCGTGTGTCCCGCCAGAACAGCCGACAGCGTTGGTCCCGCGACTGCCGCCACAACGTACACGACACCTACCGTAACAAGCGCAATCCATGACGGCCGCAGAGACGACCGCGTATCCCTGCCTTGAAATGTCACGGCGGCCTGGCGCACCCCCGCGGCGTAGAGCGGAATGCCCACTACCGCGAGCAGCGCGAGGTAAAGAGGTTCATACATACCCGGCAATGCGACAAGATGCATCGGATAGTGCAACGCGTGTTCCCCACCGAGTACGCGGACGAGGGGGACGGAAATCCAATGAATACCGGGTGCGGTGAATTCTGCCAGCAGCAGAATCATTCCAATTTGCACGGCGGCAAAGGCCACGAACGGTAGCACCGCCCCGGCCCGGAATAGAGATCGCCGTGCACACGATAAACCGTGCAGCACATCAACAATCCAGGACTCAACACTCACCTGTTCGTTCCCTTCAATGTGTCCCCGAGCAGGCGGGCCGTCTTGCTGTGTAACTCACGGTCGGCGCTCTCGATTCGTTGTACGCAGTCGGAGACGGGTCCGCCAAGCGGCGTCGAAACCCGCACAAATATCATTGAGCCAGAGCGGTGGTGCAGCGCATCCATCACCATACGACGTTTCAATTCAAATACGCTCGTAATAACTCCGTCGGTGCGTTGAAACCAGTAGTCGACCAGGCGCCGGGCATTGCCGTCCCCCACGATCAACCGATGGATGCGCCCGTTTCCCCATGGAGCCTCTGGCGCGCTCTCGGACAAGATGGCCCACCCGGACCCGGGGTAACAGTTCTTCGGAGAATGAACCTGCGACCCTTCGCGTGGCCGGTCGAACCAGGCCAGAAATGTCCAGATCATCTCGTCGGGTCGGCTGCCGTACGATCGGAATTCCGTCGACCGGGCGCCCAATAACGAGAGAAATTGTGGGTCCATCGGTTCGTTGCGAAACGCACGGCCATCGAGCTTGATCGACGTGACGTCGAGAACCCCGTCTGCCACCGGCGCCTGAAACAGCTGACAATTCATCGCCACTGCCAGCGCGAGCAGGATCGTCAACGCGGCGATCGTCGTGAACCGGCCCATTCGAGCACCCTTCCAACGCCGAGGAGCAATGCGATTCCGAGCATAAATACCACAATTCCCGAAACTCCGTGTAGAAATCCATCCGCCACCTTCGGTCCCGCCAGCGCGGACAACGCGGCCGTGGACAACAGACGCGCTGTATTCGCCGCTACCGCGATCGGTATCGACACGACGACGAGTACAAGACGCCCGCCCCACGAGAGACGAAACAAGTCGCCCGCAAATACCGACATAGCCGCCAGCGTCATCATGGATCGCAACCCACTGCACGCCGTCACAATTTCGAGCGTGTACTGTTCCAGGTGGATGATGTTTCCCATGCGCACCACGGGCATTCCCAGCGCGGCGAGTATCGACGCGGCCGCACGGCTGCTGAAAATCTGCAACGGAAAGGTCAGACGGTAGTACACGATGTACAGTAATGGGATCGAAAGAACAACGAGCAGCCAGGGAACCAGCAAGATGCGTGAACGTGCACGCCCCTGAAAGGTAATGTACACTGCGGCGAGCATCAACACCAGCGACACTCGTGCGGTAAAATGTTCCGCGGCGGCGCTTCCGGCGACGAGCAACACGGCAGCGACAAGCATCAGCACAAGCCCAAATGGTTCACGGCGCGCGGGAGTGATGGCCAGTGCCCCACGGCGGCGCCACGCGAGAAACAACGCGAGGAATGGCAGGAAAATAGAATGCGCGTAGTTCGGATCGTGCATCCACTGATGCACCAGCAAGCCGAGAACGCGCCCCCAGGCCGCTACGACAAGAGCGGTGAGCAGCACGGCAAGAAACGCCGGCGCGCGTCGCGGTGACACGGCGCCATTCGCGAATGGCGTGCTCACCGGCCGTGCTGGACGACAAACCGTCCCGAGCGACGGACGCCGCCGCCGGCGTCGACGACCCGAATCATGTAGAGCGCACGCACCACGCGTCGGCCGGCATCGTTACTGAAATCCCATACCCAATCCCTGCTCGACGCGGTGCTATTGCGGAATCGGCGAACCAGAGATCCGGCCGTGTCGAAGATGTACACAGACCACCGCGCGGGCAAATTCCGAATTTCGAGTGGCCGGTCGGGGGCTCCCGCCCAGTATCCGTCGGGCACGATAACCCCCTGTCCCATCGCCACCGTAGCGGCGCCCTGCACGGTAAACGCGACCGCTTTATCGATGGCACAATTTCCCGCCAGATCGCACGCGCTCACTCGTACCGCCAGACGCCCCGGAGGATACGCCGCCGGCACCGAATATGTTATCCGCACACGGTTCGGTGGTCCGCTCTGGCGCGCCACGACGCTTGATCCGTTCAGTGCGAAGCGCAGAGTGGACAGGTCAACTCCCATCCCGGCATCGCTAACCTCGGCAACCAGATCGACGCCCGCGGCTATCTTCGTGTCCGGCGCGGGAGAAATCCAGGCAATCACGGGCGCCTGAGTATCGGCCATCGCGCTGTCACCGGTCGTGAATGTCCACGACGCCCGTGCGCTGTTCGCCGGACCGGCGCGATCGGAAATGTCCACCTGAACCGCGACCGCGGTCTGCGCGGCAAACGGCTGCACCGGCATCGCCTGCACCACGGTATTCGACGCCGTTCCGGAAAACATCAGGGATCCGGCCGCCACGCCGTTAAACGTGACAGACACCGAGGATGTGTCGACACCGGTCGCGCTATCTATCGCGCGAAACGAGACCGACGTGTTGCGTGCAACCGACGTGGAGCCGTTTGCAGGTTGCATGTCACTGATGACCGGCGGGCTGACGTCCACGCCAACGAGGGTGATACTTACCCCCGGTGCGTAGGCACTGAGCATTGCCGCACCGTCGTACGACCGCGCGGAAAGATACCACTTCCCGGCCGCGAGACCGCAAATTTGCGCGGTTGTTGCGGTGCCGGCGTCTACGAAATCGGTGTATGCACCCGACGAAGCCCCCAGATACATCCGATAACCGGCCACCGACGGATCACCCGGAGCCTTCCAGGTAAGTTGTGCGCACCCGAACGTTGGTTCGGACGCCGACAGCGCGGTCGGCGGCGCCGGGCCGCTCGCATTTCCCGTGGTGATGGAGGTGGAAGCAGACGACGAAATCGGGGAAAATAATCCGAACTGATTGTGAGCACGAAGAGCGAATGTCCAGGTCCCCGCCGTGTAGCCACACGCCACAAACCAGGTTGCGGAGCCGGCCGTACCCACCAGATACGCGGCAACATCCACGGAATCGGTCCACGCACCGACGGAACTTCGGGCATACACACGGTACGAGTCCACAAAATCCCCCGCGGGCGGGGCGTCCCATTGCAAACGCGCGCAGCCGCGATCATCGCCAGCAGCGGAGAAGTTTGCCACCTGTCCCGGTGCAACCGGGGTGACACCGAGATATCGTAGTGTATACTGCGTACCGGGTGTCGCCGAGTCGACCACGCGCACGGCACCCGCGGCAGACGCCGCGGCGTCGGCAAGACGGGTTTGCCCGCGGGTGACCGAGTAGGTCCCCAGCGGTGTGGAGTCGAACATCAGAATTCTTGTCGCCGCCACCGGATGCGCCGCGAGAACACTCAGCACACACGCAAGTGTCGCACACCATACACCACGCATCCGAGTCCTCGGAGCGACGTCGGTCGTTACTCTTTGCATAATTGCTGTTCCTGACATCAGGCCGCCTGGATGAAGATACGAACCTGCAAGATCTGTGCAGTTCCGGGGTGCTACGAGACCGACGGCGTGCCGTAAACCTCGGGCATCGGCGCGTCCGGGTCAAGAACAAACCCCGGCTGCCAGGGCACTCCATGTGAACTCGCTAACTAATTGTTATCAAATGAATAAGAGAATGATTCGATGGAACGAATCCGGTCCTCGACACCCGATTCCAGGGCGCGCGCACAGCGATACATCTGCCACGGAGTGGAAAAATGCATGACGAATCGACGACCATCATTGTATCGATCGAGCAGATCGCGATACATGCTTCGCAAACCCCCCGGCGAGTGGGAAAGCAACAGGCCGGCGTTGCCTTCCTGGGCGCCGTGCGTATAGACCTTGACGAAAATCCACGATGGCCAGCCGCGGATCTGGATCGCCGTGCGCACTCACGCGTCCACGCGGTCGGGGTACGCTGCGTTTATGCCGGTAATATCCCCGTTTTCCACGGCAGGGAAAATACCGCGACGACGACGGTGCCAGTTTAGCGTCAGCGGCCCCGTAAACAGCATCAACGCGTCTCTGGCGCCGGTCCCAAATTGCACATCATGGCCGGTGTGGTGACTGCGCGACGTTCGCTCGTCCCCGCCCGCGTAATAGACCCGATTGATGCATGGCGGTTGGGTCGGATGCGGAGCGGACGGATACGTGAAATCCGCATAGCAGCCGGTTTCGCGCAGCACCCGCACTTCGTCGTCTACGCCGCACATACTCCCATCGGGCATCGAATTGGCGAGCGCCCAGTTGCCATGGATAAACGCATAGCGCACCGCACCGTTCTCTCGATGCAACAGGCCATGGCGCTCATGGAGGATATCGCGATACTGCGCAAGACGCGATCGCAGCGCATTGGAGGTGTCGTGGTCATGGTGAAGGTGCACCTCCACGTCTGCCAATCGTCGGGCCGTTAAATCCTCGAGCCGGTCGAGAATAGGCGCGCGGTATTCCTCCTCGGGATAGAAGAAGGTGTGACGGGGTGCATTGCCCCCGTTGTCCGCCAGGCCTTCCACTGCCGCCGGGTAGCCGTCGTGCCATAGTTTGACTCGTCGCATCGCCACACGGTCATCCCTGTTGTGCCAGTACGGTTCGAAGTGATCGACCAGCGTAAAAAACACATGACGCGTTCCGGCGCTTTTTTCCCGGGGGCGGCGACGACTGTAGCGCACAATGATGCCGATGTTCTTCTTACGCGCCAGCCCCACCGTGCGCCAGAACGCATAGATCAGCCCCAGGAAAACGGCCATGGCCAAGATCATCTGTATCACCCGTGCTACCATGCAACGTACAGGAACAGTTTGGTAACCACGTAGGCCCCAAGGCTTACCCCAAGGGCGCCGATCCAGTCGCGCCGATCCATCAATTGGAATTCTTCGGCGGACGTTTCTCGAAGGTGTATGGCGAGCGCGGCGCCAAGCGCAACGAAAATGTAGAAGATTTCGTTGTATGTTCGGGACAAGAAATAGGACGCCATCACGAATGCGATCGATCCGTAGCGGACCGAATCGGCGCACAACACGAGGCGGTCGGCCTGCCTCGCGAGCGCTTCTCGTGCTACGAATGCGCTTTGTCGAACGGTCAGTACGATCAACATGCACCATGCATAGAGCCCAAAGAATCCGAGCTCGGCCGCGCAGAGCACGAATGAATTGTGCGCGGTACGGAAATGAAATTCCGTGAACGAGTTGGCACCCACGCCAAAAAGTGGATATTGTTCGAACAGGTCGAGTCCCACTCCCCATGCTTCGATTCGACCATGTGCCGAGGCCTCCCCGGTGGATATCGACCCCATGCGCGGTCCCAGCGCCAGAATCGCCAGAAACAAGACGCTTCCGACAACGGCGCCTCCGACCCCCCCGAGACGACGGGCCAGCAACAGCACGAGCAACCCCCCGAAGGCGAGCAGCCCTCCGCGCGACTCGGTCAGATACAGCGCATACATCAATATCGCCAACCCCAGTGCCGACACAAATCGGCCGAATGGCCCGCCGTAACCGGTCGCCCGCAAGTACAGGTACGGCATGACAACAACCAGTGCCAGCCCCAGGTCGTTGGGGTCGGAAAATATTCCGATCGCCTGGATACGCCCTTCGTACATCTCCTGCCCGCCGAGACCGAAACCTGTGTGGTGTTGCACGATTCCCTGCGCGGCGAGGGCGACCGTCATCATGGCGATCACTTTGATCATCGTATGGACGCGGGACGCACTCGCGGCGAGGGTGACGATCAGGAAGTAGAGCACGAGAGCCGGAAGAAAACGGTGTACCGAGTCCGCCGCACCCGAAAGATATGCGTGCGCAAGATGGGATACCGCGATTGCGGCGAGAAACCACAGCATCACGGCGTTCTGCGGGACCGACGGCACGGCAAATCGTCGTTCGCGAACCGCCGAGCGCAGGAGCGCCATCGCCAGAGTTGCCGATCCCAGCATCAGCATCACGGGGATCCCGCGCAGCCCCACGATGAAGTCCTGCGGCCGGATGTACAGGAGCACGATATAATTCAGCAACCCGATGAATGGCTCGACGAACAGGACGGTGGCTCCGACGGCCCCGGTGTAGAGGCCAAGCGCCAGACGCGTGTTCCGCATCAGCAGAGCCGCCACGCCCACGGACAGCACCATGGCCGCAGCCAGGATACTGCCGCGATAGAGACTGCGTCGTGCGCCCGGAGAAATGTTCATGCCGCGGGCTCGCCCCCGTTGAGAATCGCCGACGCCATATAAAACAGCTTTCGCACCTGACGCCGTCGCCGTGCCCGGATGGACCCGCAAAATTCTTCGAGAGTGTCGATGAGATAGGCGCCGGCGGGCCACACGATGCGTCGACAGAATTCCACGGACGGCACCCCGCGACGGCTCAACTCGAAGGGATCGTCCCCGGGAGTATTCCACAACTGCCAGCGCTGCTCGCTGCTCACAGGGGCGGAGAGATACCTCTGTCGCGCCATTTGCACTACCTCGGGGTGGTTGCCACCGCCCGGCCACACGATGTGCCGGACCGTCACGCCAACGCGCTCCTCGATCTGTTGGCGCGACTCATCGAGTTCGGCAACGAATCGGGCGCTGCGCTCGTCGGGGGTTTCCAGGCGGCCGCGCCGTGGGTGGGATGCTCGATACCGCGCCAGCTCTGTATAGAGTCTGTCACGCCAACCGCGCTCGGAAAAGATAGCCTGCGCGCCATGCCCCGCGACAAATTCGGCCAGTGCCGCGGCTTCGTCGGGGTCGGGGAAAAAACGCGTGCACTCGAGCGATTTCGCGTGCTCGTACACCGGAGTTCCGTACGCAACCGACGACGAGGTCGGATTGCGCAAATAAAACGGCTTGGTGGATGGATGTGCATTCCAGTCGAGCCAGTAGCGGTTGTCACCCGGAAAATGAAAATCAACAACCGTGTCGGACACCGGGTACCACGTGTGCGTAAGCGCGTGACATTGTGGGATGAGGGTGCCGCGCTCGGACGCCGCCCGCAGTTCCGCCCAGCTCATAAACCCGGCTACCTCGAGTTTGTCCACGGGCAAACGGCCGTTACGTACCTCGGCGAGGGTTGATCGAACCACGTCCCTCGGATCCACAAAATCAGGCGTTACAAATACGGTTCCGCGCATACCGTGTTCCTCGAGCAGGGGCGATACGAACGTCCAATTATCGAGGTACCCGTCGTCGAAGGTAAGCACAACGGAACGCTTCGGTAGTGGGGACACGCCCGCCACATGATCGTGGAGTTCCGAGAGCGTGGCTGTATAGTATCGCGCCCGGGATAGCGCGTGCAGATGGCGCTCAAAGCAACGCCACGGCGTGGTCAGGTCGTTCCAGCACCATCCGGGGATGCGCCGCCCCACGCTGTGGTATGTAATAACGGGGACCGACTCCGACCGGTTCACACCAGCTCCTCCGCGCTCTGGCGTCGCTTCACGGCTCTTGCGAAGACATCCTCAAGAACGGCGTAATTCGCCGACCAGGTATAGCGATCGAGTACGAGCTGCCGCCCGGTTCTGCCCATCGCCCGGCGCTTCCCGGAATCGCCGAGCAGGTCGATCGTGTGTCGCGCAAACTCTCCGGGATCATCGGTGATCATCGCCGTGCGCCCGTGTTCGAGCGCGATGCCCTCCGCCCCCACGGTCGTCGTCACCAGCGGTTTCTCCATCGCGAGCGCCTGAAAGGCCCGATGCTTCGTTCCGGCGCCCACGCGCAACGGCAATACGACGACGGCAGCACGTGCGATGTACTCGCGGATATCCTCGACAAACCCCGTAACCGTCACGTCGTCCGTTGCCAGGGTGCGTACTTTCTCTGGCGGCGTCTTACCCACGAGATAAAGATGCGCATCGTTATACTTCGCGCGCACGCTGGGAAAGATTTCATTGCAAAAATATACCGCGGCGTCGTCCTGGGGGGGCCAACCGAAATTCGCAAAATAAATTATACTGTGTTCCTCCTCCGGAATGTCCAGCGGATGAAAATACTCAACATCCGCGCCGTTGGGCACCGTCGTAACATCCGTTCCGGGGGCGATCCGCAGAAATTCGTCCCGATCGACATCGGATAGCGTAACCACGGCATCGGACTGCCGGGCCACGCGGCGCTGCCATTCCACGAACTTCGGCAGCTGCAGGCGTGAAAATGTCCTCATCACCGGGTTCGATTGCACACGTGCGAATCGTTTCCAGAGGATGTGCTCGAGGTTGTGCGCATCGTACACAAACGCCGCCCGCCCCTTCCACCCCGCATACTGCGCGACGTGGAGAAAATGGGCATGAATCACGTCAATCTGTTCCTCGCGGACAATTCGCTCGAGTGCGAGAGACATTTCACGGCGCGCGTATTCCGATACGATGAACGGCCGCCGCCCCCCAATGCTTCGGGCGGCGCGGACCAGCCTGCCCGCCAGAGGACGACGCAAATCGAGCCCAACAATTTTTTCACAGAATGGTTCGAGCCCATCGAAATGATCCCGATCGTTTTCCCCGAGCAGAAACGACAAAAGGAATACACGGTGGTGTTTCGACGTTTCCTTCAGCAGACTAAAATTGCGAATTTCCGCACCACCCAGAAGAGGCCAGATCGCTTTTGCCGTGAGCACCAACACGTTCATTCGATTTCTTCCTTTCCGCCGGAGCAATCCGGGAAGCGAGCGAATTCATCTGAAGCAATCGCATCACGCTTCCACCGGATGCATTCCCCGGCCAGCATCCGCAGTTGTGCAAGGGCAAGCAGAATCTGAAATTCGCTGCGGTGTCGCTTTTGTGTGGTGTGCCCCACCATACGGCGCAACCGGTCGAATGCGGCCGATTCGCGCTTGATGCGGTCTCCAAGCGCGCGACTGTACCACGTTCGGTTGATATCGGGTACGCGCCTCATGGCCACCGGCGGACGCGAAAAATAAGCATCGCGATGCACGCGGAACCGGTCTGCATCAAGAAGCTCGCCGATTACGGGAATATCGCACAACCCATCGTCAAGCAGTTGTACAACCATGGATCGTAGCGGCCCCGCCGCGCGTATGTCGTATTCCCAATCCGGCAAACTATCCACACTGGCGTCGGGGAACTGCATCACGCGGGGATAAAAGCGTTTCACCGTGGACACAAAGAGATTCTTATACGCGCGGTACGAACCCGGGATGCCCTGCATTATGGCCAACACCATGTGCGAAGTGAACGGGCGGCGGATCGCGACGGCGAGTTCCTTGAAATATCCAAGCGAGAATACAAAACGGCACAGCCGCCCATGTACATAGAGGTAATCCCGCCGGTCGGCTGGCCGTTCGCTCATGCACGTCGCCAGTACGCCCGCTACCATGTCGCGGTATGTAGACTCGTGATCTGATACCTGGGAGTCGGACAGCAGGTTGCGAAACGATGCGGGTAGCGCAGGTGGCAGAACGGCCGCCCACGCCTCCGTTTCATCGCGTACGTAACCACCCACGCCCCAGCATTCGTCCCCCGACAGCATCCACTGCGAGCGCGTACGATACGCTTCGGCCAGCACCGGAGCACCCTCTGCGAGCCAGCCGACGTTGTCATTGGCAAGCTCGCCAATCCGGCACCACTGCCGTGCGCGTTCCACAAACGAACCCGTATCGTACGAGAGGAAACGAAACGGAACTCCGTACGCGGTGGCCAACGCGCGCGCGATCGCCGGGTCGGAACCAGGAATATCGTCGCGCAGCCCCCAGGAAAACGCCGAACGAGGAGACTTGCCGATTTCCTCAATGCTGGCAAGCATCGCGCGAGAATCAAGTCCCCCGGAGAGCATCATATCAAAATCTTCGTCCGTCGTTCCGCATATATGGCGCGCCGATCCAACCATCGCATCATGCAGTGCATCTTCCGCGCTCGAACGGCGCGCCAGAGCACTCCGCTTACGATAGTTCATCTGGAAGTACCGCTCTTCGCGCAAAAGCTCGGCGTCGAATGACACCACGCGAAGCGATCCGGGAAGCATAACCTGGACGCCACGAAATATTGTTGTGCGGCCGAGGCAGTATCCGCAGGCGAGAAATCCGATGACGCCGGCCGGGTCCAGCTTCGGCTCCACGTCGATTGCCGAAAATACTACTTTGGCCTCCGGACCGAAGGCGAATCGCCCCGGCTAGGCGGCAACATATAGCGCGAGGCAACCCAACGGGTCGGTACACAGGGTGACCTCTTGGCGCCGGCCATCCACCACTACGATGGAGAACGAGCCATCGAACTCCCCGGGACGAAGAGGCTGCCCCCCGACAAGCCCGCCATGAATGGATTCGGCGGAAATATGCGCACCCGTATGTACATCCTGCGGATCCCCCGCAACATATACGGACACATCTTCCGATTCGTGCCATTTATGCTTCGAGTCGTCCTCATCCCGCCATACTTGCGCGACCGCGACGTTCGCCGACAATCGACGCGCGCGCAGCGAATAATCCGGCAGGTGGCACAACAGCGACGGCGCGAGATGAAGCGGCTCGCCTGTTCGGTCGATTACCCCGCACACGCCGGGCATCAGGGCAATCCCTTTTCATGGCCGCGCAGCAGTCCATCGAACTGGCCGGCCAGGGCGTCCATGGTGAAGCGATGCAGGTCGGTATTTCGCGGTGCTTCCGACGCCACATCTCCGGAAAGAAACACGTCCACCGCGTCGGCTACCGCATCTGCCGCGCTATCGGTTACAACCCGTCCGCGCCCGAAGCGCCGCAGGAGATCGGCCGCGTCCCCGTCGGGAATCACAGCGAGCACCGGACGCCGCGCAAACAGGTAAGGATACAGTTTGCTCGGCACGCAATGCGCATAGCGTTCGGTGTGGGGCAACAGCAGGAGCAACGCAGGCGCGGTGTACATGACACGAATGCTTTCCGTGTACGACACGCGCCCGCAATAGACTATTTGATCTTCCAACCCCGCCCCGGCAATGCGCGCACGTTCGTCTTCGGTTTCAAAAGTTCCATACACCGTAATTCGTGGCAACCGTTGCCCGCGGTCCCGCAAAACACAAAGCGCGGCGATAAGGATCTTCATCATGCCCGGGTACACCGATCCGATATACACCAGGTCGGCATCGGGATGGGCCGGCGGTGACGCACCCCGGCGCTCGTCCGCGAGGTCACGTACGCGACCTGGATCGAACCCATTCGTTATCACGTGTACTCTTTCAGGATCGAGGAAGCGAAAGCTGTCGAGAAGGATCTTACGGTTCCCCTCCGTGTTGGCAACAATTTCGTCCGCGCGCCGCAGGACGAGCGCTTCGAGCATACGGTGGACGGGCAGCCGGAGGCGACCTGCTTTTACCCGTCGCGGTGCCGTCCACGGGTCGCGGAAATCCACGACCCACCGGAAACGGAAAATACAGCGAAGAATCAGGATGGGAAGATGGGTGGAATGCGGTGGACTCGACGTTATTACGTGCTCGACGTCCCGCGAGAGCAGTCGCGATGTGCGCCACAGAAGCGGGATAAACCAGCCCACCGCCTGATCGGGAAACGTCAGACACGCGCTGACAGCCGCCGCGACGCGGCGCAACCGGCCATGACGCCCCGAACGCGCGTTCCCCCGCGTGTTCCTCATCACAGGCGCGGGTTTCCCTGTCGTGGGATCGCCGGCGCCGGCGGATGTATGCCCGGTGGGGCGGATCTGCGCAAGCCGATGCGCTACGCGCGCGAACTCGGGGCAGGGCGTACGCAGCACCGTAGTCTGCGGCGGGATGAGTGCGAGCAACCCGTCGTCCGACGGCTCCACGGAAGATCCCCGCACGGTCAACACCGTTACATCCCATCCGCGCTCAATCAGGTGCGGAATCAACCCCGTAGCCCGGAATACCCCCGCGCTATGGATCGGGGGGAAATTATAAGAAATTATAAGGAGCTTCGTCACTCGTCGGACGTCCACCACGGCGGATTGGTCCGCCCCCGCTCAACGCTCGTCGTACGCCTGCCGTTTATCGCCCGGTCGTTACCGTTGCCACTTCGGCTGGAACGCGATCGAGTCGAAAGCGTAAAACACCCGCCGCCGACGCGATCAGTGAACTGCCGTGCATCACACGCACGCGGTACGAGCTGCCCGTTCGCCTGGCCACCACATCGTAGCCTGCTCCGGGGACCAGATCGTAGAGCAAATTAACCGACGGTTCGAGAGCACCCACGTTGAACATGACGTCCCCAACCGGCGACGTGCCGGCCGGGTCGGTCGAAAACATGACTACTCGATCTTCACCGCTCATCGATACCTGGACACCGACCATCTTGCCCGCTGACTCCGACACCATGGACACGGCCGGCATCGAAGATGCCGTCGCCGGTCCCGCGTAAAGCACATTGAGAAACTCGTGGTGCGGGGCCGGGGCCGAATCGACTTCCTCGCGCCACCATGTCGCCGTGCCGTCCGAGCTCTGGACATTGCTGAATGTCGCGTTGGTCGGGAGCATCGTCTTCTGGAACAGTTTTCCGGACCCGTTGGCAAGCGTCGTCAGGTTCCCCGATATGGTTGCCTTGTTCCTGGAATTCAACAAATACGTCACGTCGGTGGACGCATATTGCGACGTGGGCGTGACGCGATCGAACACGACCACGACGTCCGGCTGCAAGTGAACCAGCTCACGCAGGTAAATATCGGTCATCTTGTCCTGGCCACTTCCCCACCCGCTGGCGTTCGAGTAATACGCATCGCTTGCATCCCCGACCGCGTACGTATACTCGCCCGTTGCCTCGAACTTGACGATATCGCCGGTACCTTCTCCGTACCGTTGCCCGTCGTGGTTCACGACGATGGTATTGTGGATGATCGTTTGCTGGTGGAGCCCGCTGCGGGAATACGTATTTCCGCTCACCGTCTGCCAGCCGCTGCGAAAGATCGCGAACTCGTTCTGATTCTTGTGCGTATGGTTGGCGATGCGCGCCGTGCTCACAAAATTCACGGATACCGCATTCGGCGTCCAGTCGGATCGGCTATTCACATAGCCCATTCCCGGGGCGTAGTAATTGGTCGGCAGGTCGAGGCGATAGTCCCGCTCGGCATGGTTCGGTCGGGCCAAAAAGAAATTGAACGCTTTCTTCTTGCGATCCGACGGCAGCCCGGCAAACGTGTTGAGCCAAAACTGCGCGTAATCGGCTTCCACACGCCCATCGAGACCATCTACCAGGAGACGCATCTGGTGGGTGTCCGAGTCGTTACGACGTTCGAGCGGATCCCGGGGTGCATCGCCGTTCGTATAATGATACAGATTGTCCGGCTGGAACTCGTGCAGCTGAAAACGCAGCGCTTGCCGCGGAAAATCGATTTCGTTAAAGAAATTCCGTCCGCCACCGTCGCGCAGCACCTGAAAAATCTCGAACATCAGAATTTTGGACGCGCGACCGTAGTTGGTACCCTCTCGCCAGCCTCCGCCCGACTCGCGTCCGGTGATATAAGGGATCGCCTGATCGTCGAGCTTGGCATACACAAATGTCAGGGGATCGGTGTAATCCACGCCGTTGTAGGTAAGAATCAGCGGATGCGTTCCTCCGGGCCCGGCGCCGCTGCCCGTGCAATCCTGAAAGGTCACGCTCCCGGAATTCTCCCCGTAGGTCGCCATGGCCAGCAGCGCCGCCGACAACACGTGGCGATAGTAGTAATTGTCCTTCGGGTTATTCTGGCTCCAGCCCGAACTTGTCTTACACGGGTTTGTGCGCGGGTTCGTGCTTTCGTATACGATCTGGTTCATATAATTCATGATCGCGCTGCGCTGGGAGGGCGTGAGCACGTCATAGAGCCAGTCGAATACCACCGCGGCGTTACGCGTGTAATGGTGTCCGTTAAGAAAATAATCCTGGCGTTCGCCGGAACCTTTCGATCCGAGGCCATCGGCAATATTGCCCATCACATCCGAGATGGCCGTCGTAGCGTACGTCAAATTCCCGGTCAACTTGTACATCAAGGCGAACGTCCACGCGTCGCCGCGACCGTCCCCAATATTATGAGCATAGAAATCCGTGTATTCGGCAGTGGGTGTGCAATTGGGTATCGGATTCCCGTTTGCGTCCAAACACGCCGCCTGCCGGAGCGCGGGGATACGCGCATTCACGTTGTAGAGACGAGGGTGATTGGGCAGTATCCCGCCCGGCTGCTGAGCGGCAACCGAAAACCCGATGGTCGCCGGAGCGGACACATTACCCGCGGCGTCGCGTGCGGTCGCAGACAGGGTGTGGGACCCGGCAGAGTAGTTCTCGGCCACAAATGTAGCTTCCCACGGCGCCGCCGTATCTTCGCTGCCAACGAGGGCCCCATCAATTTCGAAACGAACAGCCACCACGCCCACGTTGTCGCTCGCGTTCGCCGACGCGAGAACCGATCCGGAAAGGGTGAGGTTATCCGACGGGCTCAGAAGGGCGATCGTCGGCGCAACAAGATCGGTGGCACCGCCGGCGGTCAGCTCGTACGCACCCGCATCGATGGGCGGACCGCCGCGCGCCGTGCCATCCCGATCGACAGTGGGCGCATTCTGGCCCTGGTACGTTGCGATCCCCCTGTCCACAATGGCGCTCGACGACGCCGGGTGGTAGTCCCCCGTACTCTCGTTCACAAACAGACCCGCCGACGAGGTCCCCGTTAGATTCGATGCCGTGTCGATGAGATTTCCGCCTACTTCGTCGACGATCAAGTACGAATTCGCGTGCCCAATGCACACGTTGTTAAATATGTCATTGCCAACCGATCCGTCCGTCATCCGGATACACGCGATGCGCGGTTCCACGATGGTGTTATTCGCCACCACGTTGTTGCTGCTCGGCAAATTACACGACGCGCCGACCTGGTCGGTAAGGTGAATCCCGCCGGCACCCGCCGTGATGCCGTTGTTGTAGATCACGTTATTCTCGACAACCGACGACTGCATCGATATCAGGCTCAAGCCCTTCCAATTGTTGTCGTGAACGATGTTGCCCTCAACCAGTGCCCCGGTAATCACGCCGTCCCCACCCGTCCAACAATCGCCGTTTATCTGGATTCCGTTCTCCCCGTTGCCAAAACTTTCGTTGTTTCGAATGACGGGATTATCATTTGGTGTATTGCTGTTACTCACGTAGATGCCGTGCTGGGTGCCGGACCCGGAACACACGTTATTCTCGATCCGAATCGACGGCGTCCACCCGCTGAGAATCCCGGTCAGCCCGCTGCGACGAACCGTGTTGCCCCGAATCACGACGCCGGTCCCCTGCACCGATCGAATGCCGATACGCGGCGCATCTTCCACTACAAACCCGTCGATCGTCACATAGCTTGCGCCCTCGAGATTGATATTGTCCGGTGTCGACGAATTGCGCTGGTTGACCAGAACCGATGTGCCCTCGCCGCGGAACTCGATGGGTGCAAGTGCGCTTCCGGACGTGGTCACCTGGAACCCCGTGTACGTACCGTTGAGCACGTGAACCACATCTCCCGGCGCCACGAGTGCAGCGGCATGCGCAAGCGTGGCGAACGGCGCAGACTGGCTTCCCGCAGCCGAATCGCTTCCGGAGTTCGATACCCAGTAATCGGCCGCGTGCACCGAGGTTGCTGTAACGCAGAACGCAACGGCCAGCATGCCGATATGTCGCAGATTCAAACTTTGAGAAACCATCATGCCGGGCCTCCTGGTTACACAGTGGTGTTCAGGCGCTCTACGCCGTCGGTTGCGGCGAACAACCCGGACAGAATATCGGGCGATACGGAGCGTTCGTCAACGCCAGGATCGCCTTCGGCCGGGAATTGCTTTACGGGATGCGACCGGGAAACAGCAAAGCACATTCCACCGGCCCCTGCGGAGCCTAATTCGCGCGCCCCACACCAACAATGTGCTTACAAAAGTCCCGCACGTCGCGGAAGATCATCGCGCTCCGTCGAAGGGGATAGAACGATTCCGGGTTGAGTATCAATTTTTCGGTCAAAAACCGCGAGCGGCTGATCATTCCGAGGGCGCGTATCGGTAAGTCGCGCTCTGCCGGCGCAAATTTTGTGGACAACCCGTCAAAATCGCCGTCTACCTCGATGCGCTCGGCGGCGATTTCGCCGATCTGCGCCTCGCTCGCCCACCGCACATGCCGCGACGTGTACGGATCGAGCCCGATCAATCGCATCGCGGTGGCATCGAGCGCCACCGGGTCGCGACTGGCCAGGAGCGTGTTGAACTCGCGGGGCTTTCCGTTAATGGGTCCGCGCCCCTCCATGGCGACAATACCGTCCATTATCGCCAACTTCGGTCGCAGAATCTCATTGATGATGACCAGCGCCCGATCGAGCTGCGGATGGAGCAGAATGCGATTGTGTTGTGGATAGCATCCAAACTGATTTTTGAGCGATCCGGTGAACACGGTGGTCGCATGGGTCTTGAGAACCGGCAGCGTCACAAAAACATCCGCGTCGAGGAGCGTTTTGGACAATCCCCAGCCGCGAATCTCCGGATAATCCGTTTCGACCCACTCGTCCTTCGAAAAATTCATCGCTCGGGCACCATGTTTCTCGATGATCGGGTAGTAGCCCGACACCTCGAACGCATCCTCCGTGTCGTAGCGCATTCCATTCGACTCACCCACCACGATGGAACCCGCGCGCCGGGCGAGGATCCCCAGGACCGCGTCGAGCAGACGCGGGTCGGTGTTGCTCGCCTGCGCGTTTTCGGCAAACGGCGTGCTCAGGTTGACCTTGACCACCACCCGGCTGCCTTCCGGCACCACAGCCTGCCACTCCAAAGCGTCCAGCATGCTGGCCACCACGGAAGCTACGCTGCCATCCGACACAGGACGGAGCACCACCCGGTTTGGGAATTGTTTTTCACTCATAGCTCAAATCTCCCAGGAGTTCGTCGTAAATTGCTTCGTACGAAGCGCGCATCGCACCATTGCTGAACCGCCGGGTTGCGCGCAACCGCCCTGCTGCTCCCATCCGTTCGCGCAAACTGGCGTCCGACAAGAACCGAATCAGCTCTCGCGCCAGCTCGGGCGGATCGCCCGGCACAACGAGCGCACCCGTTTCGCCATCGGCGACGGCCTCGGGATTGCCCCCGACGCGTGTGGCCACCACCGGCAAACCGGCGGCCATCGCTTCGAGCAGGGTCATGGCCAGGCCCTCGGTCTGTGACGATAGCACGAATAGATCCATCGCGGATAGCAAGGCCGGCACATCGCGCCGCGCGCCGGTAAATACGACTGCGTTATCCAGATTTAGCCGCCGCACGTGCTCTTCGAGTTCGCCGCGCAAAGGCCCGTCCCCGACCACAAGAAGTCTCGTCGAGGGACTCGTCTCGCGAACGATGCGAAACGCGTCGAACAGGCTCCGGTGGTCCTTTGCGGCGGCCAATCGCGCGACGATTCCGACCACGAGCGCATCGGGTGGAATCCCCAGACTGCTGCGGATTCTCCCCCGGTCATCGGCCTGTGCGAACCGTTCCACATCAATTCCGTTCGCCACCGTGCGGGCCACGCGCCGGGGCACTCGTCCGTGCGACGTAGCCACGCGCCGGGCGTCTTCGGAGATATACACGTACGCACAGCGCGGCGCAAACCAGCGCATGCGCGCCGCCTGCGGCCTTCCGCTGGTTTTTGCACCGTGGGCCGTATATACCAGCGCGCGCGTGCGCGCCAGACGCGCGGCCACCGTGCCATACACCAGCGGAGAAAAATTGTGGCAGTGCACAATGGCCGCCCGCCCGCGACGGAGTATCCGCGCCAGGCGGGGCAGCAAGATCCAATCCAGACCGCTGTGGCGGTGAAGCGCTTCGACGCGTACCCCGCGGGATTGCACCGTCGGCGCCAGGGCACCCCCATCGCCGAGGCACACCAGCGAAGCCGTGTAGCGTCCTGTTCTTCCATTTCCGAGCAGATTCATCACCACATTCTCCAGCCCGCCGACGTCGAGATTCTCGACAACGTGCACCACGTGCGGACTCTCACACGGTGCATTCACCGCTCGCCGCTCCGCCGTGCGCGCCCGTGCCAGGTGAGCGCGCGCTCCATCCCTACACGGGTACCCACGCCCTGGGTCCAACCCAGAGCCTTAAGACGCGCGTTGTCAAAGCGCGTGCTCTTCCACAGGCTCGCCGTCTTGTACGGCGTGAATACCGCAGGCAGCTGTCCGCGGGAATACGCGTGGTAGCGCTCGACCAGATGCGACAACAGCATCGTAACCTGGTATGGCACATACACATATGGGACTCTTTGTACGTATTTTCTATACTGGCGGAGATACTCCCATGCGGTCGGCAGGTCGTCATCATTCACGTTGAACACGCTGCCGTCCGCTGCCGACCGACCGGCGAGAACCACCGCGTCGGCACAGTTGTCCACATACGAGAGCGGCAGAAGATTGGTGCGTCCGAACAAACAGAAGAGACCGAACAGATTGATTCCCACGCGGGAAGACATCGCCACCCCACCGGGGCCGTACACCACTCCCGGCCGCAGCGTGATCAGTTCAAAGGGAGCGGACATACGCGCGTCGGCGAATACCTTCTCTTGCCGCCATTTCGAATACGAATACGGATCCCGGCGCTCGGGGTGGCGTTCGAGTGGAGTCGATTCGTCTATGCGAGACCCGGCCGGAAGGCGCGCAGTGTCGTACACACCGAACGAACTGACGAGAACGATGCGAACCGACTTGCGGTGCGAGACCGCCTCCACAACATTTTTTGATGCGACGACGGTGTTGAGTACCATGTCGGCCGGCGAACCCGACATGGCCGCCGCGAGGTGATAAATGGTTCGCACACGCTTGACGGCTGCCGCCGCATCATTGGGGCGGGTTAGATTCCCCGTGACAATCTCCACGTTCGCGTTCGTATAGACCGCGCGCAGTCGTTCGATGTGATCCACACGCCCCCCGGGGCGCACGAAACACCGCACGTGTCGTTCCCCCGCTGCGAGGAGCCGTTCCACCACACGGGATCCCAAAAATCCGCTTGCCCCGGTAATGAGGTTCATCGCCCGTCCTCTCCGCTGCGCGCACGTTCAAAGATGGTGTCCATCATCCATGCGATACGGCGCATGTCCCGATACGGTATCGGAAGTTCTTCCTGGCCACGAATGGCTCCGTAAAAACGCCGGATGAGCTCGTGCATTCCCGCAAAAAAATGGAACCGTGACCGGGCGAACGCAAAAATATTGCGCGCTCCTTCGCGATGGTGGGCCCAGCCTCGCCCGAATTCGGGCAGCAGTCGTCCGATCGCGCTCGGCAGTTGAACGCCTTTTTCAATGACAACCGTTCGTAGATTGTAGTCTACGTGTAGAATATTCTTTGTTCCGTATACGCGGGCGAACTGTGCCACGGGCTGCACGGCCGAAGTAAATACCCCGCTGCCCGTAACACGCTCCCCGCCCACCGTGACGCGCAATTCATCGAGAAGTCGGTCGCGATCGTCCCCGAACCGCTCCCGGCGCCGTGTGAACGCGTGCACCAGCATGCGCGGGCGATCGTCGGGAACAAATTCAGAGATCTTGTTGAGCATGTGATCGATGTTGTTGTGGAACAAGCCTCCGGGAAGGCTGTGCACCCAGTGCTGCGGATCGGCCAGAATTGCCGCTCCAAAGGGCCCGGCAAGGTTGTATCCGAACCAGCTATCCACGTGGACCGGATCGCCAAGAACCCCCTTGTCGATGAGGCGACGCATTGCCAGGGCTACCGGATCGAACGCAAAACTGTGTCCTACGGTGACCAGACGGTTGTTTTTTTCCGCCGTGGACAGCAAGTGTTCCACCTCGGTGAGATTCATCGCGAGCGGCTTCTCTACATACACGTGCGCTCCAGCTTCCATCGCGCGCTTTGCCAGTGGCAGGTGCGAGCGGGGCGGGGTGGTGACATGAACCACGTCCGGCTCCCGCTTGAGCAGGTCGTCGATCCGATCGGTGTAGAACTCGATTCCGAATCGCGTGGCAATCTGCTCGGCCATCAACGGTTCGAGGTCGCATACGCCGACGATCCGCACATCGTTCATTTTCTGAAGTTCGCCGACGTGCGCGTCGGCTATTTTTCCGCAACCGACGATCGCCACGTTCATCGGCGTTCTATTGACCGTATCACGCGTCATGAATCACCTCGTATCTCGCGAATAACCTCGATCAAGTCATCCGCCACATCGTCCCAGGTACGCTTGGCAAACTCTCTGAGGCGATCTTCGTCCCACTGTCGCTCCATCGCCAGCAACAGGGCGCTCGCCAGCGCGCCGGCGTCGGACGGGGGTACGCACAACCCATTGGTCCCATCCTCAATAATTTCCGGTACGCCACCGACGCGGCTCGCCACGACCGGCCGTCCGCACGCAAGGGCTTCGAGCACCACGTTGGGATACCCTTCGGAACGGCTCGGTAACGCCACTACGTCCGCAGCGCTCATCCATCGTGAGACTTCTTCGTGCGGCCGTCGACCGGCGAATTGCACCACGGTCTCCACGTCTTGTTCCTGGCAGCGGCGTGCGAGTGGCGCGGCGCTCACCCCATCGCCGACAACGACCACACGCAGCGAGCGTCGCACACTGCGCAATATGACGCTGGCATCCACGAGCACGTCGATACCCTTCTCCGGACTCAACCGACTGACACACACCACGAGCGGGCCGTCCACGGTTAGCCCCAGTGTGCGCCGCGCCCGATCCTTCGTCATCCCACGAAACGCCGCCCGGTCGATGCCGTTGGAAACCACGCGAACGCGATCCCTGCAAATTCCCATTGCCGCGATTTCTTTCGCCAGCGCATTGCTCACCGCGAGTACCCGTGCGCACCGCTTCAATGCGAACGCAATCAGAAGCCGATGGAGCCACGGTTTGGCCAGGAGATTAATGTCACTCCCCCGGCAGCTTACGACAGCCGGTATTCGAAACAGCGCTGCTGTCAGCACGGCGGCGAATCCGTAGGGGTACGCGAAATAGCTCAACACCACGTCGGGCTTACTACGGCGCCGGGCACGCAGGTGCGCACGCAGGGTACAGATGAAAACCCCGAAACCGTGCAGCGCCCGGCCCACACGCGGCACCACGGCATAGCGCGGATAGGTCACCCGAACTCCGCCCCAGGTGTCGTGCTGCGGGATACCCGCAAACGCGCGGTAGCGGCCGCGGGCCAGCCAGCGCGGCACATATCGCACCGGGGCCACCACGACCACCCGCGCACGTCGGGACAGCGCCGCGACCTGCCGAAAGACGTATACTCCACGTGTGGGATCGGATCGGTTGGGGAAGATCCCCGTTGACACGAGTACGCTCAGTGGTTTTTCGGCGGGGCCACTTCCGTTATTCGCCGCGCCCGTGTTAATCCTCCCGGGTTTCACCGTAGTACCGGTAGTCGTAGTGATACGGGAGTACGCGGGAAACGTTGTTCATCACGACCCCGCCAATGCGCGCTCCGGAGTCGGTCAAAACATCTACAGTACGGCGAAATATCGCCCGCGGGGTGACTCCCGCAAGCACGACGACGAGAACGGTATCCACTGCCGGACACAAAAACAGGGTGTCGCTGACGGACAGTACGGGTGCGCTGTCAATCACCACCACATCGTGGTAAAATGATACCTTGTCGATCACCTCTTTGAGCACGTCCGATTCGAACAATCGTCCGGGCTGCGGGACGTGATCGCCCGCGGTAATCACATGCAAATTTTGCAGCGGAGTATCCTTGACCACTTTCATTGGGTCCAGTCCGCCGGCAAGACAATCCTTCAAGCCCAGTTCATTGGTGACACCAAAAATTTTGTGTACGCGCGGACGACGAAGGTCGGCGTCTACCAGCAATACTTTCTTGCGTGGAAACTGGGCAACCGTCACGGCCAGATACGATGACAGCGTGCTCTTACCCTCCCCCCGGTGCGAACTGGTCAGAAGAAACGATCGATTGTCCCCTGCTGCGTTGTCTGTTTTCCGCCGCCGGGCGTTCTGGTAGAGGCGGCGCAATTCCGTCGCCACGGGCGACTCTCCGTCGTACTCATCGAATATGGTTTCTTCGCGCCGAGGATTCATCGCATACCCCCGGCGTGGGCCGCCCGCCCGCGGGGATGCACTTCCACCATGGAGCGGCGCGTCGATTTACCATACATGTAAAAACCCGTGACCGCGGCCGACACCAGGACAATCAGGGCGATGCTCCACACGACGGCCCGGCGGGAGGCCCCCGCGGGACGCCACCGCGGGCGCTCGTCAATCCGCGGAATGGTCCCCACCACCCGCAGGTCGAATTCACCTTCCAGATCGTCGACGGTCCGAAACGACGAGTCGCTGTACTCCGTCAGAATCAGGGCGCCGGCCCCCACACTCATACCCAGCACCAGGGCGAGCAGGATAATTTTCGTGCGGTGGGGGCGCACCGGAGCCAGCGGCCGGGCCGCGTTCTCGACAACCGTTATTTTTTCGCCGAGTGCTGTAATCTGCACCGCCTCGCTGATTTGCGTGGACGTCCGCGATTTCTGGAACGTGTCGTAAAGAGTGCGGTTCTTGGAAACGTCCTGCCGCAGCCGCTCCAGCTCCGCATTCATTTCCGGTGCAAGCGTAACCTGTTCGCGGAACGCTCGGATGTACGAATCCAGAGTTCCCCGTTTCTGCTCGAGCGTTGAGAGCTCCACCTGCTGGTAAAAATATTCCGCCACCAGCGGTCGATAGTCGCTGTTCATGTCGGGAAATTTCGCCCGCACGACGTCGCTCAGTCGCCGTTGGAGGCTCTGCTGCGATGCAGCTACACCGTCGCCGTTGCCGCCGGTGCCGAGTTCACGGGCGATTTCGTTTTCCCTTCTTGCGGCCAGGGTGTTTTCCATTCGCTTTACTTCGTGGTCGTTCAGCAGCGCCTCCCCGTTGGGAAGCGAGCCCAGTATTTCCACCAGGCGCACGCGAATTCTGGAAATTGTGCTCTTGGTATTATTAATGGTCACATCCAGATCGCGAAGCAACGACGTGGCCGTTCCCATATTCGCGGCACTCACCGGGTTGGCGCGTGCCGCCCGACGGGCCATGTTTTTCTGATACATCTCGAGCGCTCGTTCGGACCTCGACAGCCGCTCTTTATATACCGCGAGCTGTTCGGAGCTGAAATTGCTCACTTCCTGGAGTCCCTCGATTGTCGCCCGTTTTTGCAAGTCGATGTAGAGCTTGATCGTCGCATCGGCTATCGCAAAGCACGCGTCGGGATCCGCGTCCGCGTATGCAACGCGGAACATCGCCGGGCCAACCCGTGTTACGGAAATACGGCCCGCCATTACGTGACGGAGCCTTCGCATCACCAGCTGGTGCGCATTCATCGATGGAAACCGTGCCGCTTGCCTTTGCGCCGCGGCAATCGCGGCTGGATCCCGGTCGAGCCCGAGATCTTTTACAAGCGCGTCGAGAAACGTCGATCCCGTGAGGTCCGCTTTGAGCCGAGCCTTTACCTCCGCATCACGTGTCCCACGCCGATCGGCCTGCATAAATCGCGCTACTTCGCGCCCGAGCTCGGCCCTATCCTGAACGCGGATTACCGCGCCCGATTCGTAAACAGGTACGAGAAAGCGCACCCCCCCCAATGCAATTGCAAATGCAGCCAGGGCCGGCAGGAGCAACCAGTGTTTGCGGCGCCAGACGACGCGGGCGTACTCGCCGAGATTGACGTGGCTATCGGACCGCACGTGTGTTGATTCGCTCACCCTGCGCATATCTCGCATTCGACCTATTTGTTAATCTGATTGTCGATCGTGATCACCAGCAACGTTGTTGTCGCCAACGCGGTGATCAGGCTCATCAACGTGCGTACGTCACTGGTAGCAAGCTGGACGAGGCGGCTCTTGCGCGGCACGTTGACCGTGTCACCCGGCAGAAGTTTGGGATTCGACATCGGATCGCCGTGATCGAGAAAATTCTTCATGTTCACTTCGATCGTGTACGTACTGCCGTCCGGACGGGGGCGAACGATTCGTACCTGCCTCAACTCGGCGAACTGCACCGGCCCGCCAGCCCGCAACACAGCACTTACAAGATCCTGGCGGCCCTGCAACCGGTATACGCCCGGTTTCTGCACCGCGCCAAACACGTTTACACCCATTGTTCCCGTGTACAATTCTTCCGTGGTCGGAACGATCACAGTGTCTCCCGCGTGCAGCATCGGCAAGTTTTCGATGGTTCCCCCATCGATGGCCGCGAGTACATTGACCACGCTGGTGGCACCACCCCGGGCACGATCCACGATAATCCTCACGTTGTCGAGCGACGCGGTGGCTGTCGGCCCGCCGGCCTCCCGAATGGCTTCCCATGCGCTGACCGGATTGCTGAATGTGTACTTGCCCGGTTTGACCACCTGGCCGCTCACGTAAATCACCTGGCTGACGGCTGCGGTGACACTGACTTCGATGCGTTTGATACTCGGGTAGTACTCCTGCAAAGCCTGCAGCAGACGCCCCTGGATTTCGGCCACGGTTAAACCGCCGATGCGCACGTCGCCAATCAACGGAAGCGTTACACTTCCGTCCGGCTTGATCACAAGTTTGCGATTGAGATCAGTGCGTTGCGGCACGCTGAGAAAAATATTGTCGCCCGCCCCCACGCGATAGGTTGGATCGCCGGCATCCTGCTCTGCCGCCGTGGCAGCAGCTCCGGCTCCGATGACGATCGCGGACACCACACACATCCACACCCACGCGCCCAAACCACGCGTGCGGAAACGTTTACCGTTCCAGTGCACGAAGCCCCACCTCCCGGTACCACTGTACCGTTTCTGCCATGCCCGTCTCGAAATCGACGTCGGGCGAATAGCCCAGTTCGGCCGATATGGCGTCGATCGACGCCATCGAATGCTTTACATCGCCCGCCCGCGGTTCGGCGTACTCTACTTCCATTCCCGGACGAATCCGGTCGCGCAAACCGCCGAACAATTCATTGAGCGTTACCCGTCCCCCGCACGCGACGTTGAACACAAGCGCACCCGTCGTGGCTGCGTCGCACGCGAGAAGGTTCGCCTGGACCACATTCCTTACGAAGGTAAAATCGCGCGACTGCTCCCCATCGCCAAAAATGGTCGGCGCGCGACCCTCCACGAGCGCCCGAACAAATATGGGTATCACTGCACTGTATTCTGAATCCGGATCCTGACGGGGACCGAACACGTTAAAATAACGCAACGACACGGTCGGCAAGCCATGTAGCGCGCTGAACACGCGGCAGTAGTATTCGCCTGCCAGCTTGGCCACCGCGTACGGCGATTTCGGATTGGGCGACATGGATTCCGTTTTGGGCAATTGTTCACTGTCCCCGTATACCGACGATGAGGATGCCGACACGAACCGCTTGACCCCGTGTTCCACCGCCGCCTGCAACAAATTCAGGGTGCCCTGTACGTTGACCTGATTGTTCGCGGTCGGGTCCGCGATCGATCGGGGAACCGAGGCCAGCGCCGCCTGGTGCACGACGTAGTCACACCCGGCCACCGCGCGCGATGTGGTGCTCTCGTCGCGGATGTCGCCACGTACCAGGTCAATGCGGTCCGCAAATCCGGCGACGTTCGCCTCGCGCCCGGTCGAAAAATTATCGAGCACGCGCACGGTATCGCCTCGCTCCAACAGGGCATCCACAATACTGGAGCCGATAAAACCGCCACCACCCGTAACCAGATACGTTGCCATCGCTGTTCCCCCGGCGCCTACAGGCGCCTGACTTTTCCGGACGCTACGCCGTGATATACATCCCGTGTGTCGAGCACGAACGGTGCGTGTTCGAGAAGAAATTTATAGTCCACATTGTGGTGCCCCGCGACCACCACCACGGCGTGGCACGAGGCAACCGATTCGGCGGTGAGTTCCACCGCGGCCACCCCGTCAAGTTCCGGCATTCCTTCGCCGACGAACGGGTCGTGATATACCACGTCGGCGCCGGTTCTGCGTAGCAATTCGATAATGTCGAGTGCCGGTGACTCCCGAATGTCGCCGATATCCGCTTTGTATGCCACGCCTACGATCAAAACCCGCGACCCGCGCACGCTGCGCTCGAACTCGTTGAGTCCCTCGGCAACGCGAGAAACAACGTACTCCGGCATCGACCCGTTAATCTGCCCCGCCAGTTCGATGAACCGCGCCTCGAACCCCGCGAGCTTCGCTTTCCACGACAGGTAGAAGGGGTCGATGGGAATGCAGTGGCCACCGAGTCCCGGCCCGGGATAAAACGGCATGAACCCGAATGGTTTGGTGGCCGCCGCGCGGATTACTTCCCACACGTCAATATCCATTTTGTGGCACATGAGTGCCATTTCGTTGACGAGACCGATGTTGACGCTGCGAAAGGTATTCTCGAGAAGCTTGACCGTCTCCGCCACGCGCGCCGAACTGACCGGCACCGTTTTCGAGAGTGTGGCCTCGTAGAGAGCCGCCGCCGCTCGCGTGCAGTCCTCCGTAACGCCGCCGACCACTTTCGGGATGTTCTTGGTGCCAAATTGTGGATTGCCCGGATCGACGCGTTCGGGCGAAAACGCGAGGTAAAAGTTCTTCCCCACCCGAAACCCATCGCTCTCCAGCCGCGGCAAAAGCACTTCCTCGGTAGTCCCCGGGTACGTTGTGGATTCGAGGACAATCAGCTGACCGTCGTGCAGGTACTTCGCGATTTCTTCGACGGCACTGACAATATACGAGATGTCCGGGTCGCGCGTCTTACGCAGCGGCGTGGGCACGCAGATGTTCACCGTGTCCAGTCCGGACAGCACACTGAAATCGGTCGTGGCCGTCACCAGGCCCGCGGAGACGAGGTCGGAGAGCGTCCGGCCGTCTACATCGCCAATGTAGCTGTGGCCCGAGTTCACGCCGTCTACCTTGGTGGCATCCACGTCGATCCCCACCGCGTGGAACCCGGCGCGCCCGAATTCGACGAGAAGCGGGAGCCCCACGTAGCCCAGGCCGATCACGCCGAGGCATGCCTCCCGATTATGGATTCGTTCAAGAATATTCATATCCCAAGCTAACTAGAAACGATGACAGGGTATACGGGGGATGCGGGTACGGCAAGTGCGAACTGCGCTCTCCACATCACGAACGCACGTTGACCGGATCGCCCGTGGTAAGCACGCGATTCTTCCCCGTGCTCTTGGCCCGGTATAGCGCACGATCCGCCGCTGCAATGATATCGCGGACCGTGTCGCCGTCACGCGGAAACGTGGAGATTCCCGCGCTACAGGTGAGCAAACCAGGACGACGTGTATCGAAACGGTGCTCACTGACCCCCTGTACGACGCGTTCGGTCACGATACGCGCCCCGGCCAGAGACGTCTGCGGCAGCAGGATACCGAATTCGTCACCGCCGTACTTGCTCACCAGGTCGATTTCGCGACAATTCTCGCGCAACACGCCCGCGATTTCCTTGAGCGCCTGGCTTCCGCTGAGGTGCCCGAGGCGATCGTTATACCCCTTGAGATTATCGACGTCGAGCATGACGAACGAGAACGACTGGCGGAAACGACGTGCCCGCTTAATCTCGGTTTCGAGCGACGAAATCAGGAAGCGATAATTGAATACGCCGGTCAAACCGTCGGTGATCGCTTCCATTTCGAGCTTCTGGTAGAGCAACGCGTTTTCCACCGCGATCGCCGCATGATCGGCCAGTATCGCCACCATGCGCTCGTCCTCACGGGAATACACGCTCCCGTCGTCCTGGTGAATTGCGATGAGCAGTCCGAACATCGACCGCTTGGCCGCCAGCGGTGCAGAGATGATAACGCGACCTTGATCGTCAGAATCGTCGAAACAGTGGGAGCTGAACGCGCTCATGTCGAAACTCAACTCTTCCCCGCGGCGCATGCTCCCGCGCTGGTGGGATTCCCGAACCATCCATTCGCGCAGGACCGGAGAATCCTGGATGACCTCGACATTCATCGAATCGCGCCCTTCACCCTCTCCGGCGCGCGTGTACTTGATAATGCGATCGTTGTCGATTTCCAGCAGATGGACGCGCTCGGCATCGAGTACGGCCAGCGAACAATCCAGCAGTTTGTGAAAGATAAGCCGCTTGTCGTGACCGGCTACGATCAAGCTCGTAATCTCGGCGAGCGTCGAAAACAGAAGGCTGCCGTGGCGGACAATCTTGTTTATTTCGGTGGTGTTCATGGTGCTGGGGCACAGGCGCGATCCCGCGCGTACAATTCCGGGGAGGACGAGCAAGTCTCATGCCATTACCGAAGTTCGTGGAAACCGTAACTGTATACCAGGCATTAGGTTATATGTGGCCGTCGGAATCCCCATCTTCGCCTCGCCCCGTCCCAACCGACTTTCTCCGATGCCACAAGGATCGCGCACCGCGCACGTTGCCGAGTGCCGCGCGTAGAGCTATCGCACCCGCCACCACAAACAACACCGGCATTACGAGTTCCGCGGTCAGCGGTAAACCGTCCGCGTGCGCGTGGATCGCCTGGTACGAGCGGACCGCAACGAAAAAAAACAGGACCGCCAGAATCAGTTGAATCGCCGCCATCGAATACACGGAGGCGGCATACTCCCTTCTCTGACGGGAGGCGACCCGCAGGCGGGACGAGAATCGCGACGATCGTACCCGGCGTTGCTTGTACAGGCTCAATGTGTATCCCGCGGCAACTCTTCGTAGTCCGCGTCCTCGATCTCGTACGGGGTAATCTCGCTGTAATCGGGTGAACTGGCCCTGTTTTCATTAGTTTTCTGGGAAAACTCGCGCGTCGGGCCCGATCGGGACCGGGACCGGGATCGCTGGAACAAGCGCGCAATCCCCATCCCGAGACGGATAACAAACAGGGCGAAAAGAATTCTGAAAATAGATGCAAACACGCGGCTTACTGCTTTTCTGGCAGGATGGTACGCCCGACAGGATTCGAACCTGCGACCCCTGGCTCCGGAGGCCAGTGCTCTATCCAGCTGAGCTACGGGCGCACTGCTGCACTATCCGAACGCGCCACCCCGGCGCAAGAGATCCTCGGCAAGAGCCGATACATGACCGGGCCCGGTGTCTCCTCCGAGCATGCGTTCTATTTCGAGACGTCTGGCATTGCGCTCCACCGTCTCCACACGGACAAGCGCACCTCGCGACCCGCTTTCCTTGACGACAACCAGGTGCCGGCGGGCGGTAGCGGCGATCTGGGGCATATGAGTGATACACACTATTTGATGCGTTTGTGCCAGAGCAAGCAGTTTCTCCGCGATTACGTCGCCGAGGTCCGCACCGATTCCGGCATCGATTTCGTCGAAAATCAATGCCGCGCCCGGATTGCCCTGTCCGCTAACGGACTTGAGGGCGAGGGCGATGCGCGACATTTCCCCCGTTGAAGCAATCCGCTCCACCGGGCCTTCATCCTGCCCCGGATTGGCCTGCAGCAGAAAACGAACGATGTCGAAGCCGTCCGCCTGCGGCGCAATCACCGCCCCCGCCACTTCCGGGTCGCCTTCTTCCCCCGGTTGGTATTGAAGCTGCGTACGAAAACGCGCCCCCTTCATCCCCAGACCGCCGATCGCGTCGGTTACTCTGCCATCGAGGCGCACCGCGCACCGGCGTCGCGAATGCGACAGCGCCGTTCCCGCGTCGACGAGTACCGATCGGGTTTCGTCCACCCGCGCGCAGAGTTCGCTGCGTGCGCTTTCGGATGAATCACAGACGGCCAGCTCGCTGCGCCAGGTTTCCGCGCGCTCCATCAAGGCGTCGATGGGCAGGTTGTATCGGCGCTCCAGCCCGATCAACGCGTCGAGACGATCCCGAATACGTCGTGTCTCCTCCGGGTCGAATTCGATCGAATCCATATACGTCCGCATTGCACCGGCCGCATCGGCCAATGACACCTCCACCCCTTCAAGGTTTTCCGCAATGGCTTCGAGAGCCGGATCCACCCCGGAAACAGCGGCCAACTCACGGCGTGCGGTAGAAACCACTTCGTGCGCGGACCCGTCCGCGTCGTAGAGCGTTTCCGTCGCCATGCCGAGCGCCGTCGCAATCTTCCCCGCCGCTTCGTGCAGGGCACACAGGCGTTCGAGTTTCTCCCTCTCGCCGGGGACCGGTGCGAGGCGCCCTATCTCGTCGAGGCGGTGTTCGAGCAATTCCTGCTGCTCCTGTCTCGCCAATCTGTGCGTATCGAATGCCCGGAGTCGAGACCGCGCGGCCCGAAACTCATCGAGCGCGACAGACCATGCCGCGCGCTCCGCCGCGTTGGATGCCGCTGCGTCTACATACGCAACGTGGGAGCCCACATCGCGCAGGCGAAACTGCTCGTTCTGCGCGTGGGGTTCGATATGCCCGGCGCAAAGATCTCCGAGCTGGCGCACCGTGACCGGCTTGCCATCTATCCAGGCGTAACTTCTGCCATTAGTACGTATTTCTCGCTTTACTTCAACTGTGTTCCAATCAGACCCCTGCCTCGCCGGCCGCGGCCCGAACACGGCGCGAACCGTTGCGGTTTCGCAACCCGACCGGATCCACTCGGGCCGCGCGCGATGCCCCAGCAACAAATTGACCGCGCCGACAATCAGCGACTTGCCCGCCCCGGTCGAGCCGGTGATCACGTTGAGGCCCGGGCCAAAGAGGAGCGTGGCGTTTTTCACCACCGCGAGATTCGAAATGTGAAGCTCGCCGAGCATGGCCGTACCGGTCCTACAGTTTTTCCAAGAAGAAGGGCGAAGAAATCGTAATCCGCCGGCACAACCAGGCGCGTGTCGCAGCGGCTTTCGCTGACGACCACACGGTCGCCAGCAATCAGTTCACACCCGTCCTGGCCGTCGATGGTCACCACCGTCGTTGTGCGGCCACTATCCACCCCGATGGTGATGGGTTGGGCGCGGTCGATGACCAGCGGACGCATGTTCAGGGAGTGAGGATTGAGCGGCGTGAGAACCATCGCCCGCACGGTGGGCTCGAGAACCGGCCCGCCGGCCGAGAGCGAGTATGCGGTCGACCCGGTCGGCGTGGACACAATTACTCCGTCGGCCGAGTATTCGCGCAGAAGTTGTCCGTTCACGGTGACTTTCAGGTCCACCATCCGGGAGTATCCGCTTCCATGCACGACCACGTCGTTCAGGGCGGTGTACCGTTCGCGTTCGGTTCCCGAGCTGTCCAATACGCTTGCGCTCACTCGCATACGATTCTGAATCTGATACTGGCCGTTCCGCAAACGCTCGGGCACCTGTGCCGTGCGTGCCTCTGCGAGGAATCCGAGGTGACCACTCTTGAGTCCGAGAACGGGGGTGTTCGCGTCTGCGTATTCGCGGGCCACCCGGAGAATTGTGCCGTCTCCGCCGACGGCGAGAATTACATCGAGAGTACAACACGCGTGCAGGCCGTCGCGGGATTTTCCCAACCGATCCGCCAGAGCCTCGTCGAGTACCACCCCAAATCCCATCGCTTCGAGCGTGGTAAGAAGGGTGCCGCTGTACTCCACCGCCTGGGGTTTGTCGAGATTTGCGGCCAATCCGACGCACTGGAACGTCGTTGTCGGCATGGATCCTCCCTACCCGGCGAGAGGTCGAATCATCCGCCGGTCGAGGTCGATGAGTTCCTGTGCCGTCGCCGCGACGCACTCGGAATCCAGGCCCAATTCGGCGAGCAGCAGATTGCGAGCGCCATGCTCCACGAAGTGGTCGGGCAAACCAATATTCCGCACACGACTGGCGTTGTAGCCGCGGGAGGCCAGGTATTCGTCCACCGCCGAGCCAAACCCTCCGGCAATCGCATTGTCTTCCAGGGTCAGCATCACCGGTTCGCTGGCGAGCACCGCGTCGATAACCGATGTATCCAGAGGTTTGACAAAGCGTGCATTCACAACCCCCGCGGAAACATCACGCGCTTCGAGAATCCGGGCCGCGTCCATCGCGACGGCAACCATCGCACCGATCGCCAGGAACACCACGTCGGTCCCTTCGCACAACACCTCTGCCCTCCCGATCTCGATTTCTTCGAAGGAACTATCGGTGGCAACGCCGAGCCCGGCACCCCGCGGAAACCGAACGGCGATGGGGCCGCCATTATAGCCGGCCATCGTGTACACCATGTTGCGCAGCTCGCATTCATCCTTCGGAGCCATTACCACAAAATTCGGAACCATCCGTAGATAGCCCAGGTCGAATGCCCCGTGGTGCGTGGGTCCGTCTTCGCCAACGAGCCCACCACGGTCGAGCACGAATCGAACGGGCAGATTCTGGATGCCCACATCGTGGATCACCTGATCAAACGCACGCTGCAGGAAGGTAGAATAAATCGTCACAAACGGCTTGATACCGTCCGTGGCCAGCCCGGCAGCGAAAGTTACCGCGTGCTGCTCCGCAATTCCTACGTCGAACATGCGGTCCGGAAATTCCGCTCCAAATGCGGTCAGCCCCGTGTTGTCGGGCATGGCCGCGGTGATGGCCACCATGTTTGGATCTTCCCGCGCGAGATCGATCAATGTCGCGCCGTACACCGAGGTATACGATGGCGCCGATTTTTCTTTCGGTATATCGCCGGGAACCTTGTCGAATCGCGTCACTCCGTGGGCACAGAGAGGATCTGCCTCCGTGAACGGATATCCCTTGCCCTTTTGCGTTATCGCGTGAATCAATATCGGCCCCTTGAGATCTTTCACGTCGCGCAATGTTTCGACCAGGAACTCTACGTTGTGCCCATCGATGGGACCAAAGTAGCGAAAGCCGAGTTCTTCAAAAATATTTCCGGGCACCACCAGAGTTTTGATGCTGTCCTTCATCCGGCGCACCAGCTCGCGCGCCTTTCCGCCGAGACGTGGAATTAAGCCGAGCAGCTCCCACACATCGCTTTCGAACCGATTGTACAACTTACCCGACGTCACACGGGTGAGATACATATTGAGAGCGCCGACGTTTTTCGAGATCGACATTTTGTTATCGTTGAGGATAACGACGAGGTCCTTCTGCGAGGTCCCGGCGTTGTTGATCCCTTCGAACGAGATTCCCCCCGTCAGGGCGCCGTCGCCGACGACAACAACCACCTTGTGGGATTCGCCGCGCAAGTCGCGCGCGGCGGCCATCCCCAGGGCCGCGCTGATCGCCGTGCTGGCATGCCCCACGCCAAACGTGTCGTAGTCGCTCTCGGATCGCTTCGGAAAACCGCTCAGTCCGCCTTTCTGACGCAACCCGCTGAATGCCTCCCGCCGGCCCGTAATGATCTTGTGCCCGTAGGCCTGGTGTCCCACGTCCCACACGAGCTGGTCGCGCGGCGTGTCGAACACGTAGTGAATCGCCAGGGTTAGTTCCACCGCGCCGAGGCTGGCGCCGAGGTGCCCCCCGGTCTTGCCCACGCGGACGAGGATTTCGTCGCGCAGTTCGCGGGCGATTTCGGGAAGCTCCGAAATGGGAAATGTTCTCAGGTCGGCCGGGCTATGGATGCGATCGAGACGCGACATTTTGACCTCACGAGTCATATTACACCACCAGCAGGGCAACGATACACCCGAGCGCTGTACCCGCGAGCACATCCACCGGAGTGTACGACAGGGCCTTACGCGCCGCCTCGGGACGTTCTGTGCGTCCGATGCGATCGAGAATCAACTCGATCAATTCCGCGTGGCGTGACGCGGCGCGTTTGACGTTCCAGATATCCACGCTGACCATCGCCGTGACGCACAACGCGAGTGCGAATGGAATCGACCCAAATCCATCGCGGATCGCCACCTCGAGCGTTAGCGCCGCGAATGCCGCACTGTGCATATTCGGCGTGCCGTCGGTCTGGACGAATCGCCTGTAGTTTATCCGTTTCTCCAGAACGAGGAAAGAAAGTACTTTGATCGCCTGGGCCATCATGCCAGCTACCACGGCCGCTACGAAAGGCAATGACGTCGGCGGGTTCAATCTTACCCCTTTCGGTCGACGAGTTGCGCGAACAATTTGCGAATCCCATCGAACGATCGCCGCGCCGGGAGCATACCCAGGGCCTCGTTTATGCATTCATTCGCCCGGCGACGGGCCATTTCGGGTTCTGCAATCGTTGTGTAGGTCACACGCCCCCGTTCTACATCTTTGCCCGGGGTCTTGCCGAGTGCTTGCTCACTGGCTTCATTGTCGAGCACGTCGTCAATAATCTGAAACGCCAGTCCGGCCCACTCGCCAGCCCGCCGCACCGCCTCGCGCCCCGCGCCGTCGGCACCCCCGAGAATCGCGCCGATCTCCAGCGCCCCCCCCATCAGAGCGCCGGTTTTCAGCAGGTGCATCCGTTCCACCCCCGTCCGATCCACCGCCAGACCGCCAGCATTCCCCGCGAGGTCGAGGAGTTGTCCCGAAATCACCCCGTGCGCGCCCCCGCATCGGGCGAGGACGGATGCGCATGCCAGTGCAATTTCCGCCGCGACGCCGTGGCGCGCCGGCAACCGCGTGAAAACCTCGAATGCCCCCGTGAGTAGCGCATCCCCACTGAGTACGGCGGTCGCCTCGTCAAACCGGCGGTGTGCGCTCGGGTGACCGCGGCGCAGGTCGTCGTCATCCATACACGGCAAATCATCGTGGATCAACGTGTACGTATGAAAAAATTCCACGGCACACGCGGCATCCATTGCGGCGTCACCATTGGTTCCACCAAATGCGTTACAACCCAGGATCACGAGCAATGGGCGCAGTCGTTTGCCCCCGGCCATCACGCTATACGCCATGGCTTCGCCGATCGCCGCGTGATCGCGCGCGAGCTCATCGATCCACTGCGCGCTGCGTGCATCCACCGCGCGCCGAAGCTCGGAAATTTCCTGCGCGTTACGTTTCGACGATGGCAAGCCGGTCACCTCAGTTTTCCAAATCCATCGGCTCGGACTTCTGCTCGGTGCCGTCGGCCGTATCCACAATCCGTCGCACACGTGCCTCGGCCTGCTTGAGAAATGCCCGGCATCTGGCGCCGAGCGCAACCGCTTCCTCAAATCTCTCCAGCGCGGTTTCCAGAGGCAGTTTTCCCGATTCCAGCTCATCCACGAGGGCTTCCAGCCTTGCGATCGCTTCGTCGAGACCGATGGTATCCGGCCCCGACTCGATCGTCCGCTCGCCGTCGCTATCCGATGGTTTTCTGACCGGGGACCCCGCACTTGTGTCTGGCGATCCGCCGGGCGTCCTTTTCTTATGCTTCATCAACACGCTCCGTGACTTCGGCGAGTACACCGCCGTCGGAAAAGTGCACGCGCAGCGTGCCGCTGCGTCGTGCCGAACTGACGGAACGAATAATGCCGCCGCTCACCGGGTCGGTACAAATGGCATATCCACGCTCCAGAATCGCATGGGGATTGAGTGCATCCAGTCGACCGGTTGCGGCAACCAGGCGCGCGCGACGAACTTCAATGAAGCGATCGCACGAACGTTGCAGCCGTTCTCCCAGCGTGTCCACCCGTTGTATCGCCGTTTCGATGCGACCGCGTACGCGACCTAGCGCGTAGCTTCCGAGCAGTTCCCGGACCCGGCCCGATGCAGCGAGTAGTGCCTGCGACACCACCTTGCCCGCGCCTTCGACCTTTGCCACAACCTCAAAGAGCACCCGCGTCGCCTCCGGTGCGACCATCTCTGCGGCGCCCGTGGGCGTGGGCGCGCGCCGATCGGCCACAAAATCCACGATGGTAAAATCCGTTTCATGGCCCACTCCGCTGACCACCGGAACAGCGCAGGCTGCCACCGCGCGCGCGACGGCCTCGGTGTTAAACGCATGGAGATCCTCGATGCTCCCACCGCCACGCGCGACGATAAGCACGTCGACGATTTCCGTGCTCCCCGCGCGTCGGATGGCCCGGCACAGCTCATCCGGTGCGGCCACACCCTGCACGCTCGACGGGGACACGAATATTTCGCCGCACGGCCAACGGCGCGCAAGAGTGGAGACGACATCGCGCACCGCCGCGCCGGTGGCGGAAGTAACCACCCCGATGCGTCGCGGGTAGCGCGGCAGCGCCCGCTTCCTCTCGGCCGCGAACAGACCTTCGGCTTCGAGTTTTTCCTTCAGACGCCGAAACGCGGCCTCGAACTCTCCCTCGCCCGCGGGTTCGATGGTGTCGGCCACGAGCTGATACTGCCCATGGGGGGGGTATACAGAGATCCTCCCCGTGGCCACCACCATCATCCCGTCCTCGAGAGCAACCTTTACCCGCGCCGCCGCCGACCGGTAGCACACCGCCCGCAGCCGCGCGCTCTCGTCTTTGAGCGTGAAGTACACGTGCTTCGAAGCAGGACGACTCACATTGGACAACTCGCCCGTGACCCGCACGCGCGGGAACGCACCCTGGAGAAGATCCTGGATCCGCGCGGTCAATTCCGAGACGCTCAATGCGCCCGGACCGCCAAACATCAATTCTTGTTGTGCAGTTTCCATGCGTGCAACGTGTTCGCCATCAACATCGCCACGGTCATGGGGCCCACTCCGCCCGGGACCGGTGTAATGTACGCCGCCTTCGGCGCCACGTCGTCATACTTCACATCACCGACGAGCCGATAGCCTTTCTTACTTGAGGCGTCATCCACCCGGTTGATTCCGACGTCGATCACCACCACACCGTCGCGTACCATGTCCCCGGTGATAAATTCGGCCCGCCCGATCGCCGCGACGAGTATATCCGCCGACCGCGTCACCTCCGCGATATCCCTCGTACGACTGTGACAAATCGTAACCGTCGCGTTGCCCCCGGGCGCTTTGCGTGCGAAAAGCAACGCCATGGGCTTGCCCACAATCACACTCCGACCAACCACCACAGCATGGCGTCCCGTGGTCTCAATCCCCGATCGAGTGATCAATTCGCGAATTCCGGCTGGCGTGCACGCGACAAACCGCGGCGATCCCGACGCGAGAAGCCCGAGATTTTCCGGATGAAATCCGTCTACGTCCTTGAGTGGGCTGATCGATGCAATCGCGCGGTCGGAGTTCACCTGAGGCGGCAGCGGGAGCTGCAACAGAATGCCGTCTACCGATGCATCGTCGTTGAAGCGAGCGAGCGTCGCGAGAACCTCGGCCTCGTCCGCGTCATGCGCGAGGTGCACGGTTCGCGATTCAATCCCGCATTGCTCGCACGCTCGTGCCTTGCTCTTTACATAAACCCGCGATGCCGGGTCGTCTCCCACGCGCACCAGCGCAAGCGTCGGATTTCCCTGGGCGCTGCGGGACACTTCCCGGGCGACTTCTGCACGGATATCGGCTGCCATTTTTTTACCGTCGATGACTCTTGTCACAGCGTCACACACTCCTGATGATGTTCGATGCGGGATGCGCGGCCGGTCTGCGTATCGACGTCTACGACCACGTAGTCGCATCGCGGGTCGCCCTTCGCCGTTTCAAAACGTACGGGGCGCTGGTTGAGAAACCGTCCGATCACCGCATTCTTGCGCACGCCCAGAATTCCGTCGTAGGCACCCGTCATTCCCACGTCGGTCACGTACGCCGTCCCGCCGGGCAGAATGCGGCCGTCGCGCGTGGGCACGTGGGTATGGGTTCCCACCACGATCGATGCTCTGCCGTCAAGATGCCAGCCCATCGCAATTTTTTCACTCGTCGCCTCGGCGTGTACATCCACAAGGATTACACGTACCGACTCGGGCAACGCAGACATCAGCGCATCCACGGCTCGGAACGGACAGTCCAGGGGAGGCATAAATACGCGGCCCTGTATGTTGATCGCCGCCATCGCCCCGTCAGTGCCCGGCACCAACGCCCAACCCCTGCCGGGCGTGTCCCCCGGATAATTGGCCGGGCGTATGATGTTGTCGCGTTCATCGAGCAATGCGATGCCCTGTGGCTTGTCCCAGACGTGATTGCCGGTTGTGTAGAAGTCGATCCGTGCACGATCGAGTTCGTCGATCGACTTGCCGGTTATTCCAAACCCACCGGCGGAGTTCTCCGCATTGGCGAGAATCACATCCGGGTGGAATTTACCCCGGATGCGGGTAACGGCTTCTGCCACGGCACGTCGCCCCGTTTTTCCGACGACATCACCGATAAACACGACGCGCATCCCACCATCCATTCTACCGTGCGTATTCCACGGCACGAGTTTCCCGAATAACAACCACCTTGATCTGTCCCGGGTAGTCCAGTTCCTTCTCGAGCCGGCGCGACACATCGTAGGCAAGGTCGGATGCGCGCTGGTCGTCCACCTTGCGATTGTTCACGATTATGCGAATTTCGCGGCCGGCCTGGATCGCGTACGATTTTTCCACGCCGTCAAACGCATCGGCGATTTCCTCGAGCCGGGACAGGCGCTTGACGTACGCTTCGAGGGCTTCCCGTCGCGCCCCCGGCCGGGCGCCGCTCATCGCATCGGCTGCTGACACCAGCGGCGTATAGAGCGATGTGGCGTCCACATCACCATGGTGCGCGCGTATCGCGTTGACCACATCCGCGCTCTCTCCGTATCGGCGCGCGATTTCGGCCCCAATTTCTGTATGGGAACCGTCGGCTTCATGCGAGACCACTTTTCCGAGGTCGTGCAACAGCCCCGCACGCCTCCCGATCTGCTGGTCGAGATTCAGCTCCGCCGCCATCATGCCCGTAACAAACGCCACCTCCACGGAGTGTGCCAGGCAGTTTTGCCCGTAGCTCGTCCGATAGCGCATGCGTCCGACCAGGTCGATCAATTCGCGCGCAATCCCCTTGATGCCCAGGTCGAGGCACGCCTGTTCCCCGGCCTGCCGGATTCGCCGGTCCACTTCGTCACGCATCCGTCCAATGACATCTTCAATCCGTCCGGGATGAATACGGCCGTCGTCGACAAGACTTTCGAGCGCGAGCCGTGCAATTTCGCGTCGCACCGGGTCGAAAGACGACACCACAACAGCCCCCGGCGTGTCATCAATAACCACGTCCACACCCGCGGCGCTCTCGAACGCCCGGATATTGCGCCCCTCCCGCCCGATGATTCGTCCCTTCATATCCTCGGACGGAAGCGCCACCACGGATACGGTTGTTTCCACGCACTGCTCGGCGGCATAGCGCTGAATCGCCATCACGATGATGCGCCGCGCGTCACGTTCCGCTTCGCCCTCGGCGCGCTCCCGAATCTCGCGCAATCTCCGGGCCGATTCCATCCTCACCTCGTCCCGCATATTTCGCATGAGCACGCGCTTGGCTTCTTCCTTGGTCATGCGCGCAACGCGTTCCAGCTCGCTATTCTGCGCGGATATCAATCGCGACGCCTCTGCGGTGCGCTCGTCCAGCGCGCGCTGTTTTACTTCGAGGGTCTGGTTCCGTTCGATCAATATCGCCTCTGACCGCTCGAGAACCTCCACCCGGCGATCAATGTCGTCCCGCCGCTTGCCGGCATCGCGTTCCGCCGTTTCGATTTCCGCGCGTCGAATACGACACTCTTCGTCGCAAGCGGTGCGCAATTCCCGCGTTTCCCTGCGCATTTTTTCCTGGGCCTGCAGGTGAACTTTTTCCGCCGCCCGCTGGGCCTCTTCGATGATTCCCCCCGCTACACGACGGGCATCCACTACGCGCGCGCGTGCAACACGCCGTCCCACGAGGATTCCGATAAGAAGACCAACGGCGACACCGGCCGTGGTGACCGCGATAACGATTACCTGGATCGTCATGTTCGCACCCCTGCATGCGGATCTATTTTCGGGACAGGAACCCGGCGGGGCTAACAGCACCGGAGTGGGAAAGATAGAAAATTCCCCACGCTATGCCGTGAGCAAGGGAACTCATGAACCAGGTGGTCCACGTGGAAGCCCTCACAGCCCGTTTTGCTTCCCGCGGCGAGGCGGGTATACAGCCCGGACCACATTCGAGCCTCCTGAGTTCAGGTGTTGGCTCAAAAGATACCTTGCAACACGCGCATGGTAGGGAATTTTCCATAGTATACTCCCGGCGCACCGCCGGGAGCAATCCGAAAACCATGCGTTTCGATACGTTCAATCCCCCGGTGCCAGAGTGGCGTCGAGGAGTTCAATTAATCGATCCGTTCTTTTCTCGATGTCGTTCCAGCCCCGTTGCCGGATCTCAAACAACTCATCGGCAATGTTCAATGCCGCCAGTATGGCCACGCGATCATGTGACGCCACGCTGGTTTCGCCCGAAACCTCCTTCATTTTCTCATCTACAAATCGGGCGACGGATCGAATGTACTCTTCGTCAGCTACTCCGCGAATTCGGTATTCGCGTCCCATGATTTCAACTGTGGTAGTCCGGGATTCCGTCATCGTGTTGCCTGTTTCTTCGGGTTGACCGATTTCAACACCTGTACCGGTTCCAGCGCATGGCTATAACTCAAGTTCAGCGAGCTTTTCGAGCACGTGATCGATGCGCTCCCTCAGCCCTTCCCTGTCCAGCGACTTCCGATTATCTTCCTGAATGGATTTGATATTATGAATTCGGTCGGTAAGCGTTTCATTGGTCTTGCGCAGCAATTCAATTTCGCTCTCCAGCGCCACCTTTTGTGCCTGCAGCGATTCGTACCGTTCCTTGAGTTCACCAAAGCGAACCGTAGTACGGGTGATTCGTTGTTCGAGGAGATCGAGTTTCTCGATTGCGCGGGTCGGTTCCATTGCAGACCGCCTGTCGGGACCTCAGGATCTCAACTCCACCCCGAGGTCGGACTTGAGTTTGCGGATGGTCTTCTCGACAATCCCGTCAACAACTGCGTCGGTAAGCGTCTCGCTGTCCGATCGAAAGCTCAGACGCACCCCGACCGCCACGCATCCCTCGGGCACATTACCACCCTCGTACACATCGAAGACCTGCGCGGATTCTAGCAACCGCCCGCCCTGTTTTGCCAGCCATTTCTCCACCTTCCGCCATTCGACGGTTCCCGGGACAACGAGCGACAAATCCCTTCTCGACGCGGGATATTCGGACGGACTGCGAAAGCCACGGTGGGACTCGCGCAACGCCATGAGCGTCCCGACGTCCAATTCCACGTACCACATCGACTGGCCAAGACCGCGCGCGCTCGCCATGGGGCCGGGCACAATACCGCCCCGCGCGAAAACGTCCCCCCGCACGGAATACGAGAAATCGCCCGAAATGCGCTGAAAGTTGTACTCCGCGCGCCCGAGAGATACGTTCGCAGACAGCGCCAGCACTTCGAGTTCCCTCCTGATCTCGAAGAATCCGCTCACTTGCCCGCTGTTGCGCCAGAACGATTTACCCTCCGGACGACTTTGCGCAACAATCAAGTGGTAACGCTCGTCGGGCAGGCCACCATCCTCCCCGGCTGGCACAAGGAACACCGGACCCCGCGCAAACACGCAGAGTTCGCGCACCCCGCGATCGATGTTGCGACGCACCGCGTAGACCGTTGCCGGGAGCAGGGCGGTGCGAAGATGCGTCTAGTTGCGGGTCAGCGGGTTGCGGATCGCAATCGGACGCGCCCGCGCATCTCCGGCAGGCAGTGCCAGCTCGGCAATTTCTGACGCGTCAGTAAACGACGACAGCAGCAATTCATTGTGGCCCCGCGCGACCAGGTGATCGGAGATGAATCGCACGAAGTTTTCGAATGGATCGGGAGCTGACCAGGTCGTCGCCCGAAACGACCATCCCTGTCCAATGCGGTCGTATCCATGCAGACGTGCCACCTCCTCCAAGGTCGGTTCCCTCCAGAATATCGGCGCGGAACGAGGGCACGCGGACGGTAACCGTATCGTCCTGCGTGGATACAACCTCGAAGTGCAATCGGTCGAGAAGATGGGCCATCTCATCGGTGCCGAGCGTCAAACCAAGGAGACGACGAACGTTCGACTTGCGAACAGCAACCCGGCGCTCTTCCCACGGCGCCGGAAAACGATCCACGAACTCTCCCGCCGAGCCGCCGGCGACCTGCAGGATCAGTTCGCAGGCACGCGCCGACGCACGGGCACACATTTCGCGGTCACTTCCCCTCTCGAAGCGGTAGGACGCATCCGTGTTCAAGCGGAGTTGCTTGCGCGTTTCCCGGATGCACCGCGGGCGAAAGGCCGCGCTTTCGATAAGTATATCCACGGTGGATTCGGTCACCCGCGTATCCATCCCCCCAATCACGCCGGCCACACCCACGGGCCGATCTTCACACGTGATCAAAAGATGGCGCTCGTCCACGTTGTACTCGTTGTCATCCAGCCCGCGGATGGTTTCCCCGGGACGTCCCCGGCGCACCCCCATCGTCGTACCCGGCAACAACGCCATGTCGTACGCGTGCAACGGCTGACCGAGTTCCAACATGACGTAATTGGCAATGTCCACTACGTTATTGATACTATTCAAGCCCACACGTTCGAGGGCACCGCGAAGCCATTCCGGCGAGGGACCAACGCGTATGCCGCGGACCACGCGTCCGGTAAAACGATAACAGTCGTGCGGATCGTCGATGGTCACACAAATCGGTTCCGCAACATTTGCGGAATTTATCGTCGGAGCCGGGATGCGAAGCGACGTGGAATACAGCGCCGCAACTTCGCGCGCCACTCCGAGGTGGCTGAGCTGATCGGGGCGGTTTGGCGTAACTTCAATTTCCACCACCGCGTCCGGTTGGCCAACCACTTCCACAAATGGGCGCCCCGGCTCGAGGCCCGCATCGAGCACCATGATCCCGGCAGAGTCGTTGCCCAGACCCAGTTCCACCTGCGAACAGATCATCCCGTTCGACACCACGCCGCGAATCTTGCTCTTGCGAATCTTGAGCCCGCCGGGAAGTTTCGCACCCACCCGCGCGACGGGGACCTTTTGCCCCTCGGCCACGTTGGGCGCGCCGCACACGATGTCTATGGGCGTGGCGTCTCCGACGTCCACGCGACACAGGCTCAGGCGATCCGCGTTGGGGTGCGATTCACGCTCCACTACATGGCCGACCACAATTCTGGGGTCGTCCGGGCCCGTGGTCACGCAGTGCTCCACATTCAATCCAAGCATGGTCAGGTCGTGAACGAACGTAGGCGTGTCGACAGGAATGTCGACGTATTGTTTCAACCAGTTCAGACTAATGATCATTGTATTTGGTGTGCTGGGCGCGCCCGCCACGCTGAAGTTCTAGAATTGATTCAGGAAGCGAAAATCGTTGGCGAGAAACTGGCGAATATCGCCTATGTTGTGTCGGATCATTGCCACACGATCCACGCCGATTCCAAACGCGAAGCCCGATACTTTGTCCGGATCGTACCCGACCGCGCGAAATACATTGGGATGCACCATCCCCGCCCCCATAATCTCTATCCAGCCCGTCCTGCCGCACACGGCGCACCCGCTACCCCGACATACATGACACGTCATGTCCACGTCTACACTTGGTTCGGTGAACGGGAAAAAATGCGGCTTGAAGCGAATGTCAGTATCCGGCGCGAAAAGCTGACGAATCAGAAGCTGCACATCGTTTCGCAAATCGGCCATCGACACATCGGTGTCTACGTAAAGTCCTTCGATCTGGTGGAACTCCGCCGCGTGCGACTGGTCGATGGCTTCGTTACGGTACACGCGCCCCGGACACATGACTTTGAGCGGCGGTTTGTGCTCCTCCATAAACCGGACCTGCACCGGCGAGGTGTGCGTTCGCAGAAGAATGTCGTCGGTGATGTAGAATGTGTCCTGCAAATCACGGGAGGGGTGCTCTTCGGGGAAATTCAGCGCCTGGAAATTGTAGTAATCGAGCTCCACTTCGGGGCCGCTCGCGAGACGATATCCCATGCCGCGCAGGATATCGCACATTTCCTCCATTGTACGCACGAGTACGTGGCGGTGCCCTGTATGGCCGTCACTGGCGGGTAGCGTACCGTCTACCGGGGGCACATAGTAGGGATTGGGGGACCCGGAAGTCAACTCCGTACGCCGCGCATCGTAGAGCACGCCGAACAACTCCTTCAGGCGATTGACTTCTGCACCAATTCGCGGCCGATCTTCAGCCGGTGCACTCCCAATGCCTTTGAGAAGGGCTGTCAAACGCCCCTTGCGGCCAACAAAGTAGATGCGCGCCCTATCGAGCGCATCCAGGTCTGCCGCCGCAGCGACGCGCGTATGAATCTCGCGTTCGAGACTCTCGATTTCCATCGCGTTCAGTTCGATCCCGCGTCGGAAGCCGAACGGGCTACGTCAGCCAGTCGGGCGAATCCCGCTGCGTCGTTGACCGCGAGTTCGGCGAGAATTTTCCGGTTAATATCAACGTCGGCTTTCTTGAGTCCGCTGATGAAGCGGCTGTACGAAAGGCCATTGAGCCTCGCCGCCGCGTTGATCCGGGCAATCCACAACTTACGAAAATCACGCTTTTTCTGCCGTCTGTCCCGGTACGCGTAGGACAACGCGCGTTCCACAGTTTCCCGCGCGGTGCGATACAACGCGTGCCGACCCCCGCGGTATCCCCGCGCCGCCTTGAGAATTTTTTTCCGCCGGGCGCGCCCGGCTACCGTATTCTTTGTTCGTGGCATGACAATATCCTCCCTGCTCGCGCCCGGGGGCGCACAGGTTCCACAAATGCACGCGCCGTCGATCTAGAACATATTGAGCTGTCGCCGAACTCTGCGCTCATCGGCAGAGCTCACGATGACGGACTTCCGCAGATTGCGCTTACGCTTCGTTGTTTTCTTCGTGAGAATGTGACTCTTGTAGGCGTGATTCCGTCGGATCCGCCCGTTCTTCGTCTTGCGGAACCGTTTGGCCGCCGCCCGCCTTGTTTTCAATTTTGGCATCTCTGTTTTCCTCCTTGGCCGGGTCCGGGGCTACTCTCCGCGCGCCGCCTCCACCCGTCAGAGCAGCGGGCAGTGGGGCGAGGTACATTACCATCGTCCGGCCCTCGGAAACCGGCGGCCTTTCGATCTGGGCTACCGCCGATAAGTCTGCAGCAAATCGTTGCAGCAGTGCGGCCCCCCGATCGCGATAGCTCATCTCCCGGCCACGAAACATCACGGTAACCTTCACCTTATGGTGTTTGAGCAGGAATTCTTTCGCATGCTTGCGCTTAAACGCGTAATCGTGATCCTCGGTTTTCGGACGCAGCTTTACTTCCTTTATCTGGCCCGAATGCTGTTTTTTCTTCGATGCTTTCTGCTTCTTACTCTGTTCGTATTTGTAACGCCCAAAGTCCATGATTCGGCAAACGGGCGGCCGCGCCGTCGGGGATACCTCCACGAGGTCGAGCCCGCTGTCCATGGCCATCTGGAGCGCATCCTGCGTTCGCATGACGCCGAGTTGCTCACCGTCAGCATCAATCACTCGAACCTCGGGTACGCGGATGCGCCGGTTCGCCCGGGGGCCGGTGTCACGCCGGTAGCGTTTCTGGAAACGTATGGTTGCCTCCCTCACAAAAAAATGAATGCCGCCAGGCATCCATCTACGCGGGCAACTCCCGCGTTACACGGGCTGCTCACAGGTACCGGCCGTTCACGTTATACCGAAGGCCGGTGAGGGCGCCTGGCCCTGCTTGTCGAATTTTATGACACCACCATGGGTATCACGCTGTATGGTAGTGCGTTGGATGGGTCGCGTCAACGATTTCCGGAACGAATTCCGCCAGGGGCACGCTGCCCCGGTCCCCCCGGCCGTGCTCGCGAACCGACACTGTTTGTGCTTCCACCTCCCGGCTCCCGACAATCAGCATATACGGGACCTTTTGCATCTCGGCGTTACGGATGCGATAGCCAATCTTCTCGTCGCGGCGATCAACGTCTACCCGTACGTCTTCCGCCTCGAGGCGAGCGGCGACTGCCGTGGCGTACTCGTCGAACTCGGCGCTTACCGGCAACACGAGAGCCTGGACAGGAGCGAGCCACGCGGGGAATGCCCCTGCGTAGTGCTCCGTGAGAATCCCCATGAAGCGCTCCAGCGACCCAAAGAGAGCCCGGTGCACCATGAATACCTGTTTGCGCTCCCCGCCGCTGGCCACATAGGTAATATCGAAACGCCGTGGGAGGTTAAAATCAAATTGGATGGTGGAAAGCTGCCAGTGCCGGCCGATCGCGTCGATGACCTTCACGTCGATCTTCGGCCCGTAGAACACCGCCTCGCCCTCCATACGGGTATAGTCGAGCCCCTTGCGCGTGACCGAAGCTTCCAGCGCGCCCTCCGCCATCTCCCATTCTTCGTCCGACCCGGCGTACTTCGACGTGTCCTTCGGGTCGCGCACGCTCAATTCCACCTTGAATTCGTCAAATCCGAACGCGCGCAGCACGGTCACGGCGAAATCGAGCGTCGCGTCCACTTCGCCGGGAAGCTGTTCGGGAGTACAGAAAATGTGCGCGTCGTCCTGTGTAAAACCGCGCACCCGAAGCAGTCCATGAAGCGTACCGGACAGTTCGTTCCGGTACACCGTACCCATCTCTGCAATGCGAACCGGCAATTCGCGGTAGCTGTAAAGGCGCCGCTTGTACACAAGAATGTGTCCCGGGCAGTTCATCGGTTTTACGACGTACTCCTGCCCGTCCACATCCATGGTGAACATGTGTTCCCGGTAAAAATGCAGGTGCCCGGAAGTTTCCCACAGGCCCGCCCGGGCAATATGCGGCGTATACACAAGCTGATAGCCGCGGCGGCGGTATTCGCGGCGCAGGTATTCCTCCATTACCGTACGAATCACCGCACCACGGGGATGCCAGAATACGAGTCCGCCGCCGGCTTCGTCTTTTACGTCGAACAGGTCGAGCGCGCGCCCGATCCGACGGTGGTCGCGTTTTTCGGCCTCCTCGAGCATCTTGAGGTGCGCGTCGAGGTCTTTTTTCTTGAAGAACGCCGTGGCGTAGATGCGCTGGAGCATCGTGCGGTTCGAATCGCCCCGCCAGTAGGCCCCGGCCGATGAGAGCACCCTGAAGTTCTTGATCCGCCTGGTGGTGTCCAGATGCGGCCCGGCGCACAGGTCTACGAACTTGCCGACGGTGTATACCGAAACCGAGTCGCCCTCGATGCCATCGATCAGTTCAAGTTTGTAGGGCTGGTCAAGTTTTGCGAAGTGCGCGCGTGCTCGATTCTTGTCCCAGTCCTCGCGCTTCACTTCCAACCCCGCGCGCACGAGTTCGTTCATCTTCGCCTCGATCCGCGCAAGATCGTCCGGCGTAAACGGTTTCTCCACCTCAAAATCGTAGTAGAACCCGTTCTCTATCGGCGGCCCGATCGCGAATCGCGTACCCGGAAACAGTTCCGCAACCGCGTGGGCTAGCACATGCGCGGTGGTGTGTCGCAACACGTACAAACTCTCCGGGTCGCTCTCGCGCAGCAGTCGGAAATTTCCCTCCCCGGAGATCGACTGGTATCGGTCGCGCAATTGTCCGCCGAACAACACGGCCACCGTATTGCGCTTCCACGAGTCGGAAAATGTATCGACCACATCGCCGACCGATACCCTGTTCCCATCGAATTGCTTGCTGGTTCCGTCCGGCAGCCTGACCGTTACCAACTCGAACCCTCTTTCCCGCGGGCCTGGCCGCGCACATCGTATGCTCTACGGATCGGATAAAAAAATGGTGGGCGATAGTGGACTTGAACCACCGACCCCCTGCATGTCAAGCAGGTGCTCTGGCCAGCTGAGCTAATCGCCCACGACGAATCGTCGTGTACAAATTTTACGGCAGACTAGCCGAGCACACTGGACAGGGTCAAGCGAAAACGGGCCGGAACGCGCTGTTCCGACCCGTTACGCGGTCTCTACGCTAATCTACTTTTTTTCGTCATCGAGAACTTCGTATTCGGCATCGGCCACTTCCGACCCGCCGGTCGGCCCTGCGCCGCCCGCCGTGTCTGCCCCGTCCGGCGACGACGACGTACCCGCTGCAGCGGACTCAGGGGATTCACCCGCACCCGGCGCCTGCTGCGACGCGCTCTGGTACATACGCTGTGCCGCCTCCTGCCACACCGCGCTGAGCGAATCGGTGGACGCCTTGATGCGCGTTGCATCATCGGCTTTCATCGCCGCCTGGACGTCTTCGATTCCCTTCTTGAGTTTGTCGACATCTTCCTGCGGAACCTTGTCGCCGTATTCCTTCAGGTTTTTTTCGGTCTGGTAGATCAGGGCATCGGCGGCGTTGCGCGCGTCGATCGCCTCGCGTTTGCGCCGGTCTTCCTCGCCGAATTTTTCGGCATCTCCCACCATTCGCTTGATCTCCTCGTCCGATAAACCGCTCGAGGCCTGGATCACGATCTTCTGTTCTTTGCCCGTGGCCTTGTCTTTGGCCGACACATTGAGGATGCCGTCGGCATCGATATCGAATGTGACCTCGATCTGTGGCGTTCCGCGCGGTGCCGGCGGAATCCCGGCGAGCTGGAATCGTCCGATGGTCTTGTTGTCGACGGCCATCTGGCGCTCTCCCTGCAACACGTGAATATCCACAGCCGTCTGGCTGTCGTCTGCCGTAGAAAATATCTGGCTCTTGCGCGTCGGGATCGTGGAATTTCGCTCGATCAAGCGTGTCAACACGCCACCCAGGGTTTCGATCCCGAGGGACAACGGTGTCACGTCGAGCAAAAGCACGTCTTTGACGTCTCCGCCGAGCACGCCGGCCTGGATGGCCGCACCAATCGCCACTACCTCATCGGGGTTAATCCCCTTATGCGGTTCCTTGCCGAACAGGCCCTTGACTTTTTCCTGTACCGCGGGAATGCGTGTGGATCCACCAACCAGTATTACCTCATCCACCTGCCCGGCCGACAGTCCGGCGTCCTGCATCGCGCGCTTGCACGGACCGACGCTGCGTTCCACGAGGTGCTCCACAAGCGATTCAAACTTCGAGCGGGTAAGCTTGAGGTTGAGGTGCTTGGGGCCCGACTGATCGGCCGTGATAAACGGTAGATTGATCTCGGTCTGCATCGCGGTCGACAACTCGCACTTGGCGCGTTCGGCAGCCTCTTTCAGTCTCTGGAGCGCGATCGGATCCGTGCGAAGATCCACGCCCTGTTCTTTCTTGAACTCGTTGACGAGAAAGTCAATTACCGCCTGGTCGAAGTCGTCGCCGCCAAGGTGCGTGTCGCCGTTCGTGGCTTTTACTTCAAACACCCCATCGCCGATATCGAGAATGGATACGTCAAACGTTCCACCACCCAGATCGTAAACTACAATGGTCTGTTCGTGTTTCTTGTCGAGACCGTATGCGAGCGACGCCGCGGTGGGTTCGTTGATGATTCGTTTTACGTTGAGGCCCGCCACCTTGCCCGCATCCTTGGTGGCCTGACGCTGGCTGTCATTGAAATACGCCGGCACGGTGATTACGGCATCGGTGACCGCTTCGCCCAGGTAGGCTTCGGCCGCGCCCTTGAGATATTGCAAGACCATCGCCGAAATCTCCGGCGGTGCGTAATGCTTCCCTTCGATTTCGACCTGCACCGCTCCCCCGCTCGCCTGGGAGACCTTGTACGGGATCGTTTCGATCTCGCTCGATACTTCCGCGTACTTGCGTCCGATGAATCTCTTAATCGAAAAAATCGTGTTTTCCGGATTCGTTATGGCCTGGCGTTTGGCGAGTTGCCCTACGAGTCGCTCTCCATCCTTGGTGAACGCCACCACCGACGGGGTCGTGCGCGCACCGTCGGGGTTCGGGATCACGTGCGGCTCGCCGCCCTCAATGACCGCAACGCACGAATTTGTCGTTCCCAGGTCAATTCCAATTGTCTTTCCCATAATGCTCTCTTTCTTTTCCCGGTTATTCGGCGCCAGGTGGCACCGCGTAACGTGTTTCCACTTCCCCTTCACGTCCGGGTCCGGGCACACCGGACTCGTAGGGGTCTATCCACGAATCGTGCCAGACCCGATTGAATTGGCTAACATATTGTACACAGGTAGTTTACGAAAAAACACGGAGGCACAAGGAACGGCCGCCGGCATTGAAGTACTGCCATTCCGGCAGTATATGCGCACTTATGTCAGCCATGCTGGGGTCCTCGACAGTCGTTTTTGTCGGTACCGAGGAGCCCGACAAGCAGCTGCAGCCCCAATCGAAAATCCGCGTCCCGGCCTTCCTCCGGGCTGCCGGCCGCTAGCTCGAATCGAATTGCGGGGCCGCTGTCCCGCACGACCAGGCGCGACCAGCGCTCATCGCTCAAGGCGAGCCCATCCCGAAGGCAAGACGCCATGAACGACACCCACCGATCCACGTAGCTGTCGTCGTCGGGGCGCTCAATCAATTTCTTGTTAAGCCGTTCTCTTACCGCGTGTTCGTTGAGTTTTCTTAGAAAGTGTACGTCGTCCATCGATCGTTCCCCTGTTTGCCCCCACGATTCCCGGTCTTTTCTTGACACGGTCCGACCGGAGCAGTACTATTCACTTCGGAAAGACCTTCGTAAGCTCAGCTTCTGCCCACATACCTACTCGACCTTTTTGGTTCGGATCTTCGGCTTAGACACCATCCAAGAAGGATACCCCCTGACACCGCTTACGAAGGCTTTCCTTGTTTTGCATTTGTTGGTGCGTCCCCACACGGGACGCTTTTTTGTGCGTGCCGCCGGAATCATCGTCAGCTCTCTGGGACGTCCCGCGTGAGGTTGCCGACGAGCCCGCCGGTGGCCGCGTCGCGGTTCCTCTAGCCGACCTGCCCGCGCAACGGCACCGGATGACGGATCCACAGCGCGAACCCGAGCAATGCGGTTACCCAGGTTCCCAGCACGAGGTACCCCAGCGAAAAACCCACCGCCTCCGCTCGACCGAGGGCAACGATCGAAAAGAAATAAATCACCGTCGCATCGCGCGTACCCAGACCCGATACCGAAATCGGCAATAGTTCGACGAGTGTGACGATCGGCATGATCCCCACAAGGAATCCGGAAGCGACGGGGATACGAAACGTCCACGCTACCGCGACAGCCAGCGTAAATATCAATATCCAGCCGGCGAGCGTCAATACCCCGGCGAGTGCAATATTTCCCGGGACCGAGGCAAAACCACCCATCGCGTCGTAAAATCGATGGAAAAAATCGGCCGCATCGCGCCGGTACTTCTCCGGAACCACGAGTCCGACAACAGGTCGCAGCAATGCGCGCACGAGCCGGCGACGACTCGCCACGAAGAGAACGCCCCCGATGCCCACCGCCGACGCCACGATGATCCAGGCCGATGGCATGGACCGATAGCGCGTCGAGAACCAGACGACGCTCACCGCTCCCGCGACCAGCACGAAAATCAGGTCATAGAGGCGGTCCACAAAGACGCTCGCAAACGCGGTGCCGATCGAGGCGTCGGATTCGTCGCGCACGTAAAGCGCGCGCACAGCGTCCCCCGCCTTCGCCGGGGTAACGGCGGACGCGTAGAACCCGATGGCCCACAGTTCGATCACACGGCGAAGAGCCATGGGGACTCCCATTCGCGAAAGAATCACATGCCACCTCATCCCACGCACCAGCAGAACGATTCCCACCAGCGCGATCGGCACGACGGCGCGCCGTCCGTCGACGTTGCGAAATACTTCCACGATTCGTCCGGGCCCCGTGGTAACCACGATGACCGCGAAGAGTAACAACCCCAATGCCGACAACCCGCCGCTTACCCATCGTTTCACATTGTACCTCGTCGTAACTTCGTCGCACGTGCGGAGGCGTCACTCCGCGCGTGCGCACTGTAGCAAATTGCCCCGTCGGCGCATACTCCAACTCGCCACCCCCTCCCCGCGCGACTTGCCGCGCGGGGCCGGTATGCGGTAAACTATACTCTGATCGTGCCGTTCCCCTTCGCCCGGGCGATGTACATGCCCCAGTTTTCTTCGGTACATTCCGCGAACATCCAGGTGGTCGCCATCGCGATATCGCTGGGCCTGTTCTTCGGCGTCGTCGAACTGATCCGGCGCGATCGCCTGCGCGAGGAATACGCGCTGATATGGCTCATTTCGTCGGCGGTATTTCTTCTATTCTCCATCTGGCGGTCGGGGTTCGACGCCATCGCCGCCGCGCTGGGAATCGCCTACGGCCCATCGCTGCTCCTTCTGGTCATCCTGGTGGCGGGTTTCGCATTGATGGTCCACTTTTCGATCATCGTATCGCACCATTCCGAGCAGGGAAAACGTCTTTCCCAGGAACTCGCCGTATCGCGGGTTAGCGGCGAGACAAACAGCGCCGACGACCCGACCGGCCGGGCGCTCGCCATTGTTCCCGCGTATAACGAACACGACTCGCTGCGCGGGGTTATCGACGACATCCGCGCACACGCGCCCGGAGTGGATATTGCCGTTGTCGACGACGCATCCACAGACGAAACGGCGCAAATCGCGCGTGACGCCGGAGTCGTTTTGCTGCCCCTGCCCGTAAATCTCGGCATCGGTGGCGCGGTGCAGACCGGTTTTCGCTACGCGTACCGCAAGGGATACGGCGTCGCGTTGCAAGTGGATGGCGATGGCCAGCACGCCGCCGATCAGATCGACCGCCTGCTCGCGCCCATTCGCGAGGGCGGAGCCGACGCGGTGATCGGCTCGCGTTTCCTCGAGGGCGATGGTTTCCAGAGCACCGCGGCGCGCCGTCTGGGCATTCGCGCATTTTCGTGGATTACCCGCTGGACCGCCGGCGTTACCGTGCGCGACGCCACATCGGGCTTTCGCGCGTACACGCATCAGGCCGTGGGTTTTCTGGCCGAGTCGTACGCACGCGACTACCCGGAGGTGGAAGCCATCACCACCCTGGCCCGCAACCATTATCGTATTCTCGAAGTGCCGGTGACGATGCGGGAGCGTCAGGGCGGCGCGTCGAGCATATCCACACCGGGTTCTCTTTATTATCTCGTCAAAGTCACGCTCGCCGCGCTGGTCTCGTCCATCAAGCCGCGCGGGGAACGCGCCAGATACTAGTCGGCACGACGGCGTCTCGTCGCACGCCCACCACACCACCCACCCCGATCGCGCTTGCCGCACGTTCCGAATAGTCTTATAATACTCCAATTGTAGCCCTTAAGGCCCCCGAGCTGTGCCGACGGGTGCCCCTACGCGCGCACACGCCCGGCATCGCGAACCGAAATGGCCCAGGATAAAGTCACCATAAAAATTCCCAGACCGCTGTATCACAAAATCCGGCAGATCATCGATGATTCGGGATTCAATTCCCCTACCGATTTTATTGTATATGTCCTGCGCGACGTGATCAGCGAAAAGGGCGCCGAAAATCGCGAGCAGTTTTCTCCCGAGGAACTCTCCATCCTGAAGAAAAAGTTACGCAACCTCGGCTACCTCGACTGAACAGATCGCACACGGATCGCAACCAGACAACCGACGGAGTACCCCATTATGATCGAACCGCACGGCGGCACACTCGTAAATCGCATAGCCGACAAAGCACACGCCGCACAACTGCGCGCCCACGCCGCGCAACTGCCCGCGATCGAGTTGAACAATCGCGAAGTATCCGACCTCTCCCTTCTCGCCGCGGGCGCCATGAGCCCGCTCGAAGGATTCATGACACGCGACGTGTACGAGAGCGTGCTCGACACCCTGCGGCTTCCCGACGGACTGCCGTGGTCACTTCCCGTTACCCTATCGATAAAAGATCAAGACGTCGCCACCATGACAACACCGTTTATCGCCGCGCTCGTGGCACCGCAGACCCGCCAACCCATCGGAGTAATCGCCGTCGAAGAGGTTTTTCGCCCCGACTTGAAGAGCGAAGCCCGGCGCGCGCTGGGCACCGACGACCCCGACCACCCCGGCGTTGCGTACCTCGACTCGCTCAGCGGTGCGTATGCCGGCGGCAAGGTATGGATGCTCGAACGCCCGATACAGCCCCCGTTCGAGGAATACGACCTGCTTCCCGCCGAAACACGCGCGCTGTTCGCAAAAAAGGGGTGGAACACCGTGGTAGCGTTCCAGACGCGCAACCCGATTCATCGCGCGCACGAATACCTCATTAAATGTGCGCTCGAAATGGTCGATGGGGCGCTGATTCATCCGGCGATGGGCGAAACCAAACCGGACGACATTCCGGCCGGCGTGCGCATGGAGTGCTACCTCACACTTCTTAAGAATTACTTCCCCGCCGAGCACGTGGCGCTTTCGATCTTTCCCTACGCGATGCGCTACGCCGGCCCCCGCGAGGCCGTTCACCACGCGCTATTGCGCCGCAACTACGGCTGCACGCACTTCATCGTGGGCCGCGATCACGCCGGCGTAGGCAATTATTACGGTACCTACGACGCGCAGAAAATATTCGACCTGTTCGACCGCGACGAAATAGGGATCGAACCGGTGATGTTCGAACACTCGTTTTACTGCCGCAAAGCGCGGGGTATGGCGTCGCAAAAGACCACGACGAGCGCCCGGGAAGACCGCATATTCCTCAGTGGCACCCGGGTGCGCGAGATGCTCGCTGCCGGCGAAGAACTGCCCGAAGAATTTACGCGGCCCGAAGTGGCCCAAGTACTGATGCGACACTACGCGCCCCGACCGGGAAAGTAGCGATGGCCCGACGGCTCTGCGTAATCGGGCTCGACTGCGTGCCCCCGGAGTTTCTCTTCGGACCGTGGCTCGACGAGATGCCCCACCTCGCGCGCCTCATCGAGGAGGGCGTGGCCGGCAATCTGGTGTCGACCATCCCGCCGATTACCGTGCCCGCGTGGATGGCCATGATGACGTCGCACGACCCGGGCATGCTCGGCATCTACGGGTTTCGCAACCGCGCGTCGCACGATTATTCCGACGTTTTCACGGTCAATTCCACGTACGTGAAAGCCAGAACTCTCTGGGACCACCTGTCCCACCATCGGCTTCGCTCCATCGTGCTCGGTGTTCCCCTCACGTATCCCGTACGCCCCTTGCGCGGGGTGATGGCTTCGAGTTTTCTCACCCCGGATAAAAGTGTGCAGTGGACGTGGCCGGAGTCTCTCGCCGCCCGGCTCGATGAAGCGGCCGGCGGAGAATACATCATCGACGTGCGCGATTTTCGCAACGAACGCAAGCAGGAAACACTCGATCAGATCCACAGGATGACGCGTGCCCGCTTTCGCGCGTTCCGCCACCTCGTGCAAACCGAGCAATGGGACTTTGCGATGATGGTGGAGATGGGACCGGACCGGATGCACCATGCATTCTGGCGCTACACCGACCCCGCACATCGACTCTTCGAGCCGGACAATCCGTTTGCGACGGCGATGCACGATTACTACATCGCCCTCGACGCCGAGGTGGGTCGCACACTCGACGCGCTGCCCGCCGACACATCCGTCATCGTCGTGTCCGACCACGGCGCACGCGCCATGCACGGCGCCGTGTGCATCAACGAATGGCTCATCGAACAGGGGCTGCTCGCGCTCAAGAGCTACCCCGATTCGCCGGTGAAGCTCACGACGGATCGGATCGACTGGTCGGGCACCAAAGCATGGGCGGCGGGTGGATACTATGCCCGTGTGTTTCTCAATATCGAGGGGCGCGAGCCGGCCGGACAAATTGCCGCATCCGAGGCCGCGGCGTTCCGGTCCAGCCTGCGCGAACGCATCGAAGCCATACCCGATGAAAGCGGGAACGCGATCGGCACGCGCGTGTTCTTCCCCGCAGAGGTCTACCGGGAGTGCCGCAATACCCCCCCCGATCTGATTGTGTATCTGGGCAACCTCGATTGGCGCAGCGCGGGCACCGTGGGTCACGGGCGCGGCACGATTCACATATTCGATAACGACACGGGCCCCGACGACGCCAACCATGCCCAGGAGGGTGTGTTCGTCTGGTACGGACGAAAGCGGGCCACCACGCTGCCCGGAGGGAAAGTTTCGATTTACGACGTGGCCCCGTCCATCCTGGACTACTTCGGCATCACCCCACCGCCCGAAATGATCGGGCGGATCATTTAGCAGTGAAAGGAACAGCAACATGAAAGGTTTTACCCTGTGGTTTACGGGACTATCCGGCGCCGGGAAATCGACACTGGCGCGACGCACCGAAGAAATTCTTCTCGAGCGCGGCCTGAACGTGGAGGTACTTGACGGCGACGAAGTGCGGGAGAACCTCAGCAAGGGGCTCGGTTTTTCCAAAGAAGACCGCGACACAAACATCCGGCGCATTGGATACGTGTGCAAACTGCTCGCGAGCAACGGAGCGGTCGCCATCTCCGCCGCTATCTCACCCTACAGCGAGGTGCGCGCGCAGGTGCGCGCGCAAATCGAGCGGTTTATCGAGGTATACGTGGAATGCCCGATCGACGTCTTGACCCAACGTGACGTCAAGGGGCTCTACAAGAAGGCGATCGCCGGAGAAATCGCGAACTTCACGGGAATATCCGATCCGTACGAAGCACCCGAGAAACCGGAAATTGTGGTGCACAGTTCCACCGAAACCGTCGAGCAGAGTCTGGCGAAAATAATTGGCACGCTGGAAGTTCTCGAACTCGTTCCGCGCATCGAAGGTGCCGAGTACTCCTCCGAAGAAGAAGAAAAAATAAAGAAACGCCTGAGCGATCTGGGCTACATTTAGGTAGCTCACTCACTGGAGAGGATCAGAACAGGCATGGCACGGAAGTGGTTCCAGCAAGCCGGGCGGAAAGCATGCGTCGTTGGTCTCGATGGGGTGCCCTACTCGATGCTGCACAGGCTCATGCGCGCGGGCGCCATGCCGCACACCGCGAAAATTGCGGCGTCGGGCCGATTCGAAACGATGGACGTGTCCCTCCCCGAAATTTCGTCGGTGAGCTGGACGACGTTTATGACCGCGCGAAATCCAGGTCAGCACGGCATCTTCGGCTTTACCGACCTGCACCCGGGATCGTACAAGACGCGCTTTCCATCGTTTCGCGACGTGCGCTGCCCAACGATCTTCGAATGCCTCGGCGAAGCGAAAATGCGCAGTGTGGTAATTAACCAGCCCGCCACCTACCCCGCCCGTCCGATCCATGGTTCGCTCGTGTCCGGTTTTGTGGCGATCCACCTCGACAAAGCCGTCTTCCCGGCCCGTCACATCAAGACGGCGCGCCAGATGGGGTATCGGATCGATCTCGACGCGGGGGAGGTGCGCGATGACCCCGACCTTCTCTTCACGCGGCTGGGCGAACTGCTGCAATCGCGGCGACGCATGTTCGACGCGCTCGAGCAGGAAGAATCCTGGAATCTCATGGAGGTCATCGTAACCGGAACGGACCGGCTGCATCACTTTTTGTTTGATGCCTGGCAAGACCCCGATCACCCCTATCACCAGCGTTTTCTCGATTACTACCACGACGTCGACGCATTGATCGGCCACATCCACACACGTTTTGCCTCAACGCAAAACGCGAACAATTTTTTTGTCCTTTCCGACCATGGCTTTTGCCAGGCCCGTCACGAGGTGTACCCCAATGCGATCCTCGCCAGGGAACATTTTCTCGAACTCTCCGGCGCAGCGCCTGATCCGCTCGAAGGGATCAGCGAGAGCTCACGCGCCTTTGCACTCGACCCCGCCCGCATCTATGTAAATCGCCGCACGCGCTTTCCACGCGGGTCGGTACCCGAGGGGAGCGTGGCCAACGTAAAAAAGGATCTTACCGCGCTGTTCGGTGCGCTCGAGCACGACGGCCACCCCGTTGTACGCCACATATTTGACGGCGACGACGTATACGATGGCCCCGAGAAACACAACGCGCCCGATCTGCTTCTGGTGCCGTACAACGGCTACGACATGAAAGGCCGCGTGACCGCGGACCATCCGATCGGTCCACGCCGCCTCCAGGGTATGCATACCTGGGACGACGCGTTTTTCATCACGACGCGGCCCGACCTCGTGCCCGCACGCGATTCGTTTCATCTCATCGACGTGCCGCGCATGCTCCTCGAGAGTCTCGATGTGTACTGATCCCGATAACCATCCGTGGCATCGCCTTGCGCGCGCACCCGCCCTCGGCGTCGCCCTCGGCGTGGGCATTTGTGCCACGGCAACCAATGCGTTTGCCTACATCGGACCCGGTGCCGGCTTCGCGATTGTATCGTCGTTTCTCACGCTGTTCGTCGCGTTTGTGGCGGCGTTTTTCGCGCTCATCACGTTTCCGGTTCGCGCGGTCATTGGATTTTTCCGGCATCGCCGATCGCGGGGCAAGGCGCGCGCCAAAAAAGTAATCATCCTGGGCCTCGACGGATTGGAACCCACGATTGCCGAGCGCATGATGGACCAGGGCGAGTTGCCAAACCTCGCGCGTCTGCGCCAGGAGGGTTCGTACCGTCGCCTGGCGACGGCCACGCCCGCGCTCTCGCCCGTGGCATGGTCCACATTTGCCACCGGGACCGACAGTTCCCGCCATGCCATCTGGGATTTTCTCGCGCGCGACCGCCGCTCGTATCTTCCGCGCCTTTCGTCGAGCGAGGTGTACAGCTCCACCCGTTTTCTCCGGATCGGGCGCTGGGCGATTCCACTGGGAGGACGCACGGGCATCCGCAAAATGCAGCGCTCCAAGACGTTCTGGCGCGTTCTCTCCGAGCACGGAATCTGGTCTTCGGTTTTGCGCGTGCCCATTACCTTTCCTGTCGAAAAAATCCACGGCGTCATGGTGGCGGGTATGTGTGCGCCCGACCTGCGCGGCACGCAGGGCTCATTCACCCTCTTTACGACGGGCAGCGAGGCCGAACACATCGGGGGCCTCGTGGTTCCCTTCACCGCGCGCGACGGCACCTACCACGCCGACATTCCCGGCCCATCGAGTCCGGTGGACGGTTCCACGATGACGCTGCCGTTACGCGTACGCGTTCTGCCGGACAGCACGTCACGCGTTGCACGCAACAACGAACGCAACGCGCGTATTGAAGGCCAGGGCGCACGCAACCCCGGGCATGGCGCACTCGAAGTGAACGTCGCCGGACAAACCCTTGTGGTGGCACATCACGAGTACACGCCGTGGGTGCACCTGAAATTCCGCGCAGCGCCCGGCGCCACCATGCACGGCATCGTTCGCTTTTACCCCACGCGGACAGCAGACGGCGTCGGACTGTACATGACACCGATTCACATCGACCCGGCCCACCCCGCCCTGCCCATCTCGTACCCGTCGTTTTATTCGATGTACCTGTCCAAACTGATCGGCCCGCACGCCACACTGGGGCTGGCCGAAGACACGTGGGCAATGAACGAGGGCGTACTCGACGAGCAGGGCTGGCTCGACCAGGCGTGGAGCTTTCACGAGGAACGCCGCAAGATGTGGTTCCATTCGCTGGATCACCTGCGCGAGGGCATGGCCGTCGTGGTGTTCGACATCACCGACCGGCTGCAACACATGTTCTTTCGCTGGATCGACGACAACCATCCTGCCGTGCGCGGCATGGAACGATCCCCCTGTGCCGACGCGATCCCCGAGATGTACCGCGAGATGGACAAGCTCGTCGGGGACACGCAGCGCTATGTCGACGACGACACGGCGTTCTTTGTCATTTCCGACCATGGATTCAAGCCGTTTCGCCGGGGCATCGACCTCAACGCGTGGCTCGTCGAAAGCGGATTCATGACGCTCAAGGAGGGTGCCGGCCCGGGTGAGTACCTCTCGTCGGTAGACTGGTCCCGAACGCAGGCATTCGCGCTGGGACTGGGCAACATTTACATCAACATCAAGGGACGCGAACGCCAGGGCATCGTGGAACCGGGCGACGTGGCGGCCGTCACGGAACGCGTGGCACAACGGCTGAGTGTGCTCTGCGACACCGATGGCACGCGTGCAGTGCACAGGGTGATCGACGTACAACGCGATTTCGACGGGCCCTACCGCAACGACGGCCCCGAACTGATCCCCGGATTTGCTATTGGATACCGGGAATCGTGGGACTGCGCGAAAGGGGTGGTCACCGGTGAGGTATTCCACGACAACACCAGGGCGTGGAGCGGCGACCACTGCATGGATCCCGAACTCGTGCCCGGTGTCCTGTTCACGAACACTCCCGTTGCCCACCCCGCGCCCCGCCTGATGGACATGGGGCCGACCGTACTCGAACTGTTCGGTGTGCCGGCACCGCCCTACATGACCGGAAGGAATATTTGCGAATGATCACGCGACCGCGACAATCGGATCGCGCGCGCAAGACGCGGGCCCTGGCGGGAATTGCCGCGTTCTGTGCGCTGTTCGCGGCGGCGTACGCACGGGGTATGCGCGCCGTTTCCGCAGCGAAAACAACCGCGCCGGCGGCACCGCTCGCCACCATCTCGCGGGCATCCGCCGCGGCGAACGCACGGGGCAATCATGCCGTTGCTACGGCCCATCCAACCGCGCCGGCGGCACGGCTCGCCACCATCTCGCGGGCATCCGCCGCGGCGAAAGACCGTGGCGCAACATCCCCAACCCCGCGCGCGCAAACCGGCACACCCCCCAACGTGGTGGTTTTGGGAATCGACGGCATGGATCCCCGGCTGCTCGAAGGGTTTGTCGCGCGCGGTCTCATGCCCCATTTTGCGCGCCTGATGCAAGAAGGCAACTACCGGCACCTGGGCACGAGCACGCCGCCGCAGAGTCCCGTGGCGTGGTCCAACTTCATTACGGGCATGGACCCGGGCGGCCACGGTATTTTCGACTTTATCCATCGCAACCCCAAGACCTACGCGCCGCTTTTTTCGGCGGCTCTGGTGACCGAACCGACGAAGACGGTGACGATTGGAAGCCTGGTGATCCCGCTCTCGCACGGAAAAACGACGCTGCTGCGCAAAGGCACCGCATTCTGGCAGGTTCTGGGCGCGCACGACATTGCCCGTACTGTGTTCCGCATTCCCGCCAACTTTCCGCCCGCGCCCGGTGGCGGCCGCACGTTGTCCGGTATGGGCACCCCCGACCTGCTCGGCACGTACGGCACGTTCGGGTACTACACCGACGACAATCTCTATGACGGAATCCACATCACCGGCGGCGCGCTCTACCCCATTGCCGTCCGGGACGGACACGTGGAAGCCGCCCTCGTTGGGCCGCCCAACTCGTTGCGCAAAGGCCGGCCGACGCTCCATGCTCGGTTTACCGTCGACATCGACACCAAAAACAACATCGCGTTGTTCACCGTGGACGGCCGGCAGGCTATCGTCCGCGCCGGTCAATGGAGCCCGTGGTTGCCCGTGCGCTTTCCTCTGCTCGGCAGACTCAAGTCGCTCTCGGGAATCGTGCGTTTCTACGTACGATCGCTTTCTCCGCACGTCAACATCTACGCCACCCCCATCAACATCAACCCCGCCCATCCCGCGCTGCCCATCTCTACACCAAAAAATTACGCAAGCGAACTCTACCGGCGCATCGGCTACTATTACACGCAGGGAATGCCCGAAGACACCAAAGCGCTCGAATATGGCATGCTGGATGACGCCGAGTTTGTTGCACAGACAGATATCGTACTCGACGAACGATGGAAGATGCTGCGCAGCGTGCTCGATGACTATCGCGGCGGGTTTCTGTTTTTTTACGTATCGACGATCGACCAGTCGTGCCACGTCCTGTGGCGCAACATGGACCCGAAGCACCCCGCGCACACGCCGTCATTGAAGTTCGCCGACCGAATTGAGCGGCTCTACGTGCAGATGGACAGCATGCTCGCGCTCGTGCAGTCCCGCATTCCCGACAACGCCACACTGATCGTGATGTCCGATCACGGCTTTGCTCCCTACTACTACAAAGTGAACCTCAACACGTGGCTCTATCGCAACGGCTACCTCGCGCTCCTTGACCCCGGCGAGATGGGCCAGCACGCGGCGCTCACCAATGTGTTCTGGAGACGAACGCGCGCCTACGGTCTGGGGATCAACGGGCTCTACATCAACCAGCTCGGACGCGAGGGACGCGGGACAGTAGAAGCCGGGGCGGCGAGCCGCGCCCTGGTTCGCGAGATTCGCGAGAAGCTGCTGGCATGGATCGATCCGGCAACGGGCCAGCACGTGGTGACCGCCGCATTTGTGAGCGACAGTACCTACCACGGTCCCGAGGCGCACCACGGCCCGGACATCGTCGTCGGGTACAACCGCGGCTACCGGTGCAGTGACGAATCGGCGCTGGGTACACTCACGCAGAGAATTATCACGCCCAACCTGGGCAAGTGGTCCGGCGACCACTGCATGGATCCCCATCGGGTACCGGGGATTTTGCTGAGCAACCGCGCGATTGCGGCAAAGCGGCCGCGCCTTCGCGACTTGACCGTTACGATATTGCGTCTGTATGGAATTGCACCGCCGGCGGTGATGCGCGGACACGACGTGTTTGCGCGATAGCCTTGCGCCCGTCGCATCGCGCGGGTATGCAGCGATCGCGCCGCGCACCGACAGGGCCTGGTATTCTGGAGCCGCGGCGGGACGTCCCCGAAACAAAGGAGCACACATGTTTGGCAGACCGCGAATCAAGATCGATTCCGACCTGATGGATCGCTTGACAAAAGCAGCTCAACTTGGTGGGTATTCGTCGGTTACAGAGTTCGTAGTCCACGTTCTGGAAACCGAGCTCTCCAAGATCGACGATGGCGCCTCCGACGAGGAAATCAAGAAACGCCTCGAGGGACTCGGCTACATCTCATAAGAACGTCGTATGCTGGCCACACTCTCGAGAATTCTCAGCGCCGTGTTCGACCTGTTCGTCGCACCGTTCGGCGACCACCGCGGCGCCGCGTTGTGCGCCGTTTCGATGGCCGCCGGCGTGGTTCTGATTTTTCTGTTCCGCGCGTGGAGCAATCAGGCTCGTGTGCGCCGCGCCCGCGACCGGTTGAGCGCTCATGTGCTCGAGATTCGGCTCTACCGGGACGATCCCGTGCTCGTGCTGCGCGCGCTCGGCAGCGTGATCACGGGCAACTTCGCGTACCTGCGCGCGGTCTATAAACCCATCCTCGCGCTCGCGCTCGTGGCCACGGTGTTTCTCATCCAGCTCGACGCACGCTACGGACGCGCGCCCCTGCGCCCGGGGCACAACGCGGTGGTGCGCGTCGTGCTCGCCGAGGGCCTCGACGTAATGAGTGTGGGGGTTCGTGCACGGGTTACCCGCGGCGGTGCCACGATCGACGCGCCGCCGGTGCGCATACCGTCCGAACGCGCGGTGTATTTTCGCGTCCGCATTGATACACCCGGCCGACCCGTGCTCGCGTTGCGCGCCATGAACACGGAAGTATCGCTACCGCTGGTGGCTGAGCGCGACAACGCAGTGATCGGTTGGAGCCGCCGCGCACGATCGGGCCGCGACATGCTGTTGCACCCCGGACTCGATGCGCTTCCCGATCACTCGCCGATCGCGTCAATCCGTGTGGATTACCCGGGCGAACGCTACAGCGTGTTCGGCTGGCGCACGCACTGGCTGGTGGTGTTCCTCATCGGCTCGATGGTGGGCGGACTGATTCCAAAGTTCCTGTTTCGGATCGACATCTAGGCCGACGGGGAGTGATCGGGGCTTGTTGTGCGTGCAAAGGTAGCGCGCACGCGCACGGGCGGGCGATAGGGTGGTGCCGGAGCCCGGACTCGAACCGGGACGGAGCTATGCTCCAGCGTATTTTAAGTCCGCTGCGTCTACCATTCCGCCACTCCGGCAGTGTTCTATATAGAGCTGATGCTATGCGAGTTATCGCCACGAGCGCCAGCGGTATTTTCGATCTCAATACTGGAATGTGACCATATTGTGACTATTTCTCGCACCGATCACCCTTCCTTGCGCGTTGTGTCGAGTTCGATGATCGTCGGTTTCTTGGAGAGCGTATCGATCGCGTCGCGCTTGCTCCGACTGCTGGGATGAGCGTACCGCTGCGTGGTGATGATTGTGCTGTGGCCCAGCAGCTCCTTCACGGTGAACAGGTCAACACCGCCGAGCACAAGACGTGTCGCAAACGTGTGCCGCAGGTCGTGAAAACGAATCTTTCTCAACTCGGCGCGTTCGAGTGCGGCAGCGTATCCCTCTTTGAGCGACTTGATCGGCGCACCGTCGATTCCGAGAAACACCCTCGAGTTTTCGTTTGATCTCGGCACACTTTGCAGCAACTTGTATAGCCGCTTGCTGATCGGGATCCCCCTATTCCGTCTCGTCTTGGTCTTTACGACTCTAATACTTCCGATGTCTAGGTTGACGTTTTCCCAGTTTAGGTTCATGATTTCGCCCACGATTTTCATAACTACATCCCCTCGTTTCTTGTCGGCGATGAACACAAGTTCGGCTACTGGTGATTCGATGTCTGCACCGAACGAATCGAGATCGATCGAACAGCTGCGCGAGCAGTATGAAATCGAGCGTGAACTGGCCAACCGCCTGCGCGCCGCCACCCGCGATGAGCGCAAGGGCATGTACACGGCGGTCTACGACGAACTCTACAGCCGCGTGCCGCACCATCCCGGCTGGACCCGGCGCACGGACGCGGAGGAAATGCGGCGTGCACACGATGCACAGCACGCGATGCTCGGGCGGTACCTGCGCCCCGGCGATACCTACCTGGAAATCGGCGCGGGCGATTGCCTGTTCGCCGCCGAGGTGGCACGAACGGCCGGACGCGTGTACGCCGTGGATGTCGCCCGCGAAGTGTCCAAACTGGAATCGCCTCCCGATAATTTCGAGCTGATCATCTCCGATGGAACCAGCATTCCGGTTCCGCCCGGTAGCGTCGACGTGGCGTTCAGCAACCAGCTGATGGAGCACCTGCACCCGGACGATGCCAGCGAACAACTCGAACACATTTTCGCAGCGCTGCGCGACGGTGGGCGGTACGTGTGCATTACGCCGAACCGCCTCGACGGGCCGCACGACGTGTCGTCGTACTTCAGCGACGTTGCCGACGGGTTTCATCTGAAAGAGTGGACGTTCACCGAACTCGATAGTCTGTTTCGTACGGTGGGGTTTTCCCATGTCGATGCGCTCGTGCACTTGCGCGGATGGATCGTCCGCGTTCCGGCGTCGCTCGTGCGTGTGACCGAACGCTATCTCGCTTCCCTCCCGCCGCAGCGGTGCCGGGCAGTCGCCACGGCGTTCCCGTTCCGCAGACTGCTCGGAACCATCGTAGTGGGAACGCACTAACTTGCGCCGCCGCTGTTTTCTTCCCGGTTTTCCGGAACCCGCCGCCGTGGCACTGGCGCAGGAAGCACCAGAAGAAACGCGGTAAGACGCATTGCCCCAACGCACGAAGGTCCGGCACCGGCGTCTCACCGGTACCGGGTCTTCCGCCGGGCGGGTGCCCCGGAATCATTACTTCAATAAAACCATTTTGCGCGTCTGTACAATACCCGGCGCGGTCAAACGATAAGAGTACACGCCGCTGGGAAGAACACGGCCCGCCGCGGTAGCTGCCGCAAGGTTACGAAGAGAAATCATCCCGACGTTTTCGTCGAGCACCCGTGCATCGTTCCCGTTGGCCAGCGTGCGCAGACGCCCGCCGCTCGGGCGATCAAACTGCCCCAGGTCGCTCGGCGCCGCCGGGTCGAAGACGTCGATCAAATGCACGCCCGCGGTGCCGTCCG